>WBZV01000084.1_pt1 | contig 63604 bp, 58 predicted proteins | sample 5204221 | NCBI WGS metagenome assembly WBZV01 (sample SAMN12344360, study PRJNA552823) | activated sludge metagenome | biome: Activated sludge suspended growth; feature: Nitrification reactor; material: Wastewater; isolation source: activated sludge from nitrification reactor of wastewater... | reverse complement strand
CACGTCCTTAAAGTCGGTCAGCCCGTTGTTGCCGCCGAAGCCCATGTCGTTGCGGAAGAACGCCAGCATCAGTGCGAAGGTGAGCGCCTGGCTGATGATCGACAGGTAGACGCCGGTGACCCGCGACCGGAAGGCGAACCAGCCGAAGACGAACGCCAGCAGTCCGGGGACGAGCACCACCATCAGCAGAGCGAAGGCGAACGAATCAAAGCCTTGCCAGTACCACGGCAGCTCGGACCAGTTGAGGAACACCATGAAGTCCGGCAGCACCGGGTTGCCGTAGACGCCGCGGGTGCCGATCTCGCGCATCAGGTGCATGCCGATGGCGTAGCCGCCCAGGGCGAAGAAGGCGCCATGGCCGAGGCTGAGAATGCCGCAGAACCCCCAGATCAGGTCGACGCTGAGGGCGAGCAGAGCAAAGCACAGGTACTTGCCGACGAGGCTGACGACCCACGTTGGCACGTAAAACGGCGAATCGGCCGGCAACGCCAAGTTGCCCAGAGGCACCAGGACCGCGGCCGCCAGCAGCGCGGCGACGGTCAGGACGGCGGCGACTCCAGTGCCACCCAGCAGGCCGAAGGGACGAGAAGTTGCCATCCTCAGCTCTCCACCGCGCGGCCCTTGAGCGCGAACAGGCCGCGCGGCCGCTTCTGGATGAACAGGATGATCGCAACCAGGATCAGGATCTTGGCAAGCACCGCACCCGCATACGGCTCCAGGAACTTGTTGGTGAGGCCAAGGCTGAGGGCACCAACGAGCGTGCCCCACAGGTTGCCGACGCCGCCGAAGACGACGACCATGAAGCTGTCGATGATATAGGATTGCCCGAGGTTGGGGCTGACGTTGTCAATCTGGCTCAGGGCGACGCCGGCCATTCCGGCGATGCCGGAGCCCAGTCCGAACGTCAGAGCGTCGACCCGCCCGGTGCGGATGCCCATCGCGGCCGCCATCCGTCGGTTCTGGGTGACCGCCCGCATCTCCAGACCGAACGATGAGGCGCGGATCAGCAGCATCAGTGCCGCGAAAACGAGGATGCTGAAAACGATGATCCAGATGCGGTTGTAGGTGAACGTGAGCACGCCGAGGTCCCAGGCTCCGCTCATCCACGAGGGATTGCCGACCTCGCGGTTGCTCGGCCCGAAGAGGGTGCGCACCGCCTGCTGCAGGATCAGGCTCAATCCCCAGGTGGCAAGCAGCGTTTCCAGCGGCCGCCCATAGAGAAAGCGGATAATGCCGCGCTCGATGGCGATGCCGATCAGCGCGGTGACGATGAACGCTGCGGGGATGGCAACGACCACCGACGCATCGAACGCGGCGGGCGCGTAGGTCCGGAACAGCTCCTGAACCACGAACGTGGTGTATGCGCCCAGCATCACCATTTCGCCGTGCGCCATGTTGATGACGCCCATCACACCGAAGGTGATGGCCAGACCGACGGCGGCCAGCAGCAGCACCGATCCGAGACTGATCCCCTGGAAGACATTGCCGAGGACGCCCCACAGGGCGAGGCGCTGTTCGACGCCCTGCTGCTCCGCCAGCGCCGCCGCCCGCACCGCCGGATCGGCATCGGCCGCGGCGATGGCGCCCAGCAGCGCGCGCACTTCCGGATCGGGGAGCTCGCCCAGCGCGGTGACGGCGGCGATGCGCTCGGCGGGATCCGCGGCGCCCTGCGCCTGCACCGCCGCCAGCGCCCGATCGATCCGGGTGCGCACGCCGGCGTCCGTCTCCCGGGCCTGAGCCCGCGTCAACAGCGGCAGCAGGCCGGGGTCGCGGGTTCGGAAGACTGCATCCGCCGCCTCGCGCCGTCGCGCCGCATCGGGGCTGAGCAGGGTCAGGCTGCCGAGCGCCCCGCGGAGCGTGCCGCGCAGCCGGTTGTTTACGATGACCGGATCGACGGCCGCCTTGTTCGCCTCGCCGAGGTCGGCGCCGGTCAGGGGATCCTTGAGCAGCAGGACCTGACCACGCGGCTCGGCAATCACCACCTGCCCGTCGGCGGTACGGACAGCGAGGCGGCCGGCGAGCATCGCGTCCAGGACCGGCACCGCTTGCGGATCGCCGGTGGCGGCCAGAGCCTCAACAGCGGCGATCTTCGCCGAGAAGTCGCCGGCCGCCAGTTGCTGCACGAGGGGGGCCAGTTCCTGCGCGCCGGCCGGCCGAACCGATTGGAAAACCAGCACGCAGAAGGCGGCCGCGACGAGCAGGCGCATCATTCGCCGTAACGTCATGCACGAGCTCCCACGACCGCCGTTGTGCCTAGAGTCCGGCCGGCGCGCCGGCGCCGAACTTCGGTTTTTCGCAGTTGCCGCAGACCCAGGGGAATGTCCAGTCTGCGGTGAGCTTGGCGCTCTCCGGGATAAAGTCAGACCAAGCGTCGCCGATGACCTCGCCCTTCGTCTGCCAGACCACCTGGAACTGGCCATCCTGCTGGATCTCGCCGATGAGCACCGGCTTCGAGAGGTGATGGTTGACGTTCATCACCGCGGTACCACCGGTCAGGTTCTTCACCTTCTGGCCGTACATCGCTTGACGAACGGCGTCCACGTCGGTGGTGCCGGCCTGCTCGACCGCCTGTACCCACATGTTGAAGCCGATGTAGTGGGCCTCCATCGGATCGTTGGTGACCCGCTTCTTATTCTTGATAAAGGTCTGCCAATTCTTGATAAACGCCTTGTTCTCCGGAGAATCGACGCTCATGAAGTAGTTCCAGGCGGCGAGATGCCCGACCAGCGGCGCGGTGTCGATGCCCGCCAGCTCCTCCTCGCCGACCGAGAACGCGACGACCGGGATGTCCTCGGCTTTCACGCCCTGGTTCGCCAGCTCCTTGTAAAAGGGCACGTTGGCGTCACCATTGATGGTTGAGATCACCGCCGTCTTCTTTCCCGCAGAGGCAAACTTCTTGACGTCGGCAACAATGGTTTGCCAATCGGAATGGCCGAACGGCGTGTAATTCTCCATGATGTCTTCGTCCGTCGCTCCTTTCGAGTGCAGGAAAGCGCGGAGAATCTTGTTTGTCGTGCGCGGATAGACGTAGTCCGTGCCGAGCAGCACCCACCGCTTGGCACCGCTGCCTTCCGTACTCATCAGATATTCCACAGCCGGTATGGCCTGTTGATTGGGCGCCGCGCCGGTATAGAAGACGTTGCGCGAGCTCTCTTCACCCTCATATTGCACGGGATAAAAGAGCAGGCCGTTCAGTTCCTCGAACACCGGCAGAACCGACTTTCGTGAGACCGAAGTCCAACAGCCGAAAACGACGTCGACCTTGTCTTTCTGCAGAAGTTCACGAGCCTTCTCGGCGAACAGAGGCCAATTGGACGCAGGATCGACGACCACGGCCTCCAGCTTCTTGCCCAGCAAGCCGCCCTTCTTGTTCTGATCCGCGATCAACATCAGCATGACATCCTTGAGGGTGGTCTCGCTGATGGCCATTGTCCCCGAAAGCGAATGCAGGACGCCCACCTTGATGGTTTCTTCCGCCACGGCACGATCGAGCCCGCCGGATAGCAGTATTCCGGCCACGCCCAGCGCGGCTAACACCTTTTTCATCTGAAAATCTCCTCGTGCGAACGGGCGCTCTGCGGCGCCGGAGCCGAGCACGCAAGAAGAAGGCCAATTCATCGACGTGCCCCTCCCGGGGGCGGTTGGCTTGCCCGAGCAACCGCTTCGCAGTTACGAAGACCCCGGAGAGCCGAGTTCCGGTCTGTCCGCCGGACAAGTTTGGCTAAAAAATATGCATTTTGTCGCAAATGACCCGTTTCTAGGCAAAGCGTGGCGCTTGGTGCTTTTGGCCCCATTTTTCAGGTTAGAAACCCCTTTTGCGCCCAAACCGCATGGTGACCGATGAACCCGCTTTCCCCGACCGTTGCATCGGCTGCTCCCCCGGGAGCCACAACCGCGCACATCGCCCTTGATATCGGCGGAATGACCTGTGCGGCTTGCGCGGGCCGTGTCGAGAAAGCGCTGCGGCGGGTGCCGGGGGTAATCACGGCGGACGTCAACCTGGTGCTCGAGCGCGCCGAAGTGGCCGCGACGCCGGAGGGCGCCGATGCGGCGCGGCTGGTCGAAGCGGTGGAAGACGCGGGCTACCAGGCGACGGTGCACTCGGAGGCTGCCAAGGTTCCCGGGGTGGCTGGAACCGCGAACGAAGCGGAGGAGCGCGTCGCGCGTCGCGACACCATGCTTTTGGTCTTCGCCGTGGCCTTCACCCTGCCCCTGGTCGTTCAAATGCTGGGCGGCTTTCTGGGCTTACCCTGGCGGCTCAGCGCGGTCGGCGAGGCAATGCTGGCGACACCCGTGCAGATCATTGTCGGCTGGCGGTTCTATCGCGGGGCCTGGAAGGCGCTCCGGAACCTGTCAGGGAACATGGACGTGCTGGTGGCGCTCGGAACCACCGCCGCGTGGGGGTTCAGCATGGCGATGGTCGCGCTGCGCGGCGAGCACGCGCACGGGCATCTCTATTTCGAGGGCTCGGCGGTGGTGCTGACCATGGTCATGGTGGGCAAGTGGCTGGAAGCGCGGGCAAAACGCGGCGCTACCGCCGCCATCCGCGAGCTGATGGCGCTGCGGCCACTGAGCGCGCGCGTGGAACGGGACGGCAGGGTCGAGGAGCTGCCCATCGACCGGGTGGTGGTCGGCGACATTGTCATTGTGCGGCCGGGAGAGCGCGTTTCCGTCGATGCGGTGGTGCTGGAGGGGGAGAGCGAACTGGACGAATCGGTGATCACCGGTGAAAGCCTGCCGGTGCTCAAGCAGCCGGGCGGTAGCGTTACCGGCGGGTCCATCAACAGCCAGGGACTGCTGCGGATACGGGCGACTGCCGTCGGCGCCGATACGACGCTCGCCCAGATCATCCGCCTAGTGGAGAACGCGCAGTCCGGAAAGGCGCCTGTCCAGCGCCTGGTGGACCGGGTCAGCGCCGTCTTCGTCCCCATCGTCGTGGCACTGGCGGTGCTGAGCTTCATGGCGTGGCTGATTTGGGGAGGAGATCTGGAGCCGGCGCTCGTCGCGGCCGTGTCGGTTCTGGTGATCGCCTGCCCGTGCGCTCTGGGACTGGCGACGCCGACGGCGCTGGTTGCTGGGACGGGGGCCGCAGCGCGTGCCGGCATTCTCATTCGCGACGTCGATGCGCTCGAGCGCGCACATCGGGTCAACACCGTCGTCTTCGACAAGACCGGCACGCTCACCCTGGGCCGGCCGACACTGTTTTCGCTGACCGCGCTGAATGCCGATGAACCCGACCTTCTGCGCGCGGCGGCCGCGGTTCAGGCGGGCAGCGAGCATCCGCTGGCACGCGCGTTCGTGGATTACGCGGCCGAGCGCGGCATTGCCGCGGATGCGGCGAGGGATGTCCGCGCTCGGCCGGGGATGGGCGTTTCCGGGCGCTGGAATGACCGGCTCATCCTGATCGGCAATGCCGCGCTGATGCGCGAGCATGGCATCGACGCCGCGGAAGCAGCTCCGGCTCTGTCCGAGATCGAACAGGCGGGTCGGTCGGCGATTCTGCTCGCGATGGACGGGCGCGTGGTTGGACTCGCCGCTGTCGCCGATCCTTTGCGGCCAGAGGCGGCCGAAGCCATCGCGGAGCTGCGCAAGCGACGGATCCCCGCGGTCTTGCTGTCGGGCGATGCGGAACGGGTCGCGGCCGCCGTTGGGCGGCAACTCGGAATCGGAGACTCTCGCGGCGAGGTCAGGCCGGAGAACAAGGCGGCGGCGGTGGAGCAGCTACGGCACGACGGCCGCGTGGTGGCGATGGTGGGCGACGGGGTCAACGACGCGCCGGCACTGGCCGCCGCGGATGTGGGAATCGCCATCGGCTCCGGTACCGACGTGGCGATGGAGACCGCCGGCGTAACGCTGATGCGTTCGGATCCGCGGCTGGTGCCCGCTGCTCTGGATGTTTCCCGGGTGACGTGGGCGAAGATCCGGCAGAACCTGTTCTGGGCATTCGTCTACAACGCGCTCGGCCTGCCGCTGGCCGCGCTCGGTCTGCTCAGTCCGGCCGTCGCTGGAGCGGCCATGGCGCTGAGTTCGGTCTCCGTTGTCGGCAATTCGCTGTTGCTGCGCCGCTGGCGGCCTTGAGCCGCGCTGCCTGCGGCGGAGCGCTTGACATTGTTTGGCTTATAGGTCTATTTTCCTACTTTAGCGATATTTGAGGAAAATATGGGCCGCCTGAAGCCGAGGCATGAACGGTTTTGCCGCGCTTTCATCGAAACGGCCAACGCTTCCGTTGCCGCCAAAGTGGCGGGCTACGCCCCCGCGTCGGCACGCAATGCCGGATACCGGCTGCTGCGGCACCCCCGTATCGCCGCTCGGATTGCGGAGATTCAACGGGAAACGGCAGAGGCCCACTGCCGCAATGTGGACGTGCTGCTCGGCAAGCTGGAGACGATCTACCGGCGCGCCGTCGACGACCGGCATTTCGCCGCAGCGGCCCGCGCCGTCGAACTGCAGGCGAAGCTCTCGGGCGTGGGTCCGCTGCCGACCCGGGCATCGGCCCGCGGCAGGGCGGTGGCCCCGCCGGCCGAAGACCTGGAAGCGCCCGCCTTGCCAGCAAAGACCAACGGCGGTGGTGCTGACGGTTGACACGGAAGTCCGCTGCTGCGAGCGTCGGCGATCATGCCGTCAACCGTTGCCAGGCTGTATCGCTATCCGGTCAAGGGGCTGAACGGCGAGGCCTTGAGCGCGGCCGAGCTGACGCCGGGTCGTGGCCTTCCCCTGGATCGCGTCTTTGCACTCGCCCTCTCGACCGCGGGCATTGATCCGGTCCGGCCGACGTGGCTGCCGAAAAGCCATTTCGCCACGCTGGTCCGGCACGAGCGGCTCGCGGCACTCGACGCGCGGTACGACAGCGGCGGGCACGTCCTCTCGATCCGCCGCAACGACCGCAACGTCGCGCAGGGAGCGGTGGCAACGCCCATCGGCCGGGCGATGATTGAAGAATTTTTTCGCGCTTACCTGAAGAACGAGTTGGCGGCACCGCCGCGATTCGTCGGCTCGGAGAACGGGGTGATGCTTTCCGACCAGCCGGAACCCGGACTTTCCATCATTGGCCTTGCCAGCATTCGCGATATCGAGCGGGTGGTCGGGCGCCCCGTCGACCCGCTGCGTTTCCGTGCCAACGTCTATCTGGAAGGCACAGATCCGTGGGAGGAGTTCGGCTGGATCAGCCGAGATGTCGTTCTTGGTGGCGCCCGCCTGCATATTTCCGAGCGGATCGGACGATGCGCCGCCACCAACGTCGAGCCCGGCTCGGGTCGCCGCGACCTGAACATTCCCCTCAGCCTCATGGGCGGATTCGGCCATGCCGACTGCGGCGTGTTTGCCAGAGTGGTCACCGCTGGCGCGATAACGGTCGGAGACCCTGCCGGCCCGGCGGACGAAGATACGGCGAAGTAACTCCAGTTCAGGCCGAGACCTGTCCCGAACCTTCCATCAACTCGCCCGCTGCCGGCTCGCCGGTATCCTCGGCGGAGGAAGCCTCACTCTGTTGATCGCCCCTCTGCCGAGACCCGCCACGGTCGTCGCCGCCTTCTGCCCTGAGCATGCGATGATAGTGCTCCGCATGCTGGTAAAACGCCTCCGCTGCGATGGGATCGCCAGCCGAGTACGCGTCCCGGCCAAGCGCCAGATAGCGGTCCAGCACCTGCTGCGCCGTCCCGCGGATTTTGCCGTCGGGGCCGCTGCTTTCAAAGGTCTGGCTGCGGAGCGGGATATGTCGCTTCCCGTTACCGCGGTTCCGACCCCGTCTGGAGTTCGCGTTGTGTTTCATAGCACCTGATGCGTTGTAAGAGCCGACCATGTTCTCTGACTGCCGATTTTTTTCTGGCGCCAAGCCGTGCTCGAAGACAAACCGATCGCAGGTTCGTCCAAGACAGCCGTTTGGGGTGCTAATTAGCGGCGCCCTAAGGCGCAAAACCCGTGGCGCGCTCGCCACTACTAAGAAACTAGACGGGAACCACTTGGTTTCCAAGAAATTTTTTACACCCCTCAGCCTTTGTCGCCGAGATGGCCACACACCGCGGCCGTCCGCCCAGATCGTGACCGATTTCAACCACCTCCAGCCCCGACTGCAGGACCAGCGACGGCAACGCGCTGGCACTTATGCCACCCATTTCGGCCAACGCAAGGCCGCCTGCAGCGAGCACGTCGGGCAGTCGCGGGATGATCCGCCGGTAAGCGGCCAGGCCATCGGCACCCGCCCGCAGCGCCAGCGCCGGCTCGAAATCGCGCACGCCGACCTCAAGGCCAGCCCACTCGGCGTCTGAAACGTAAGGTGGGTTGGTGACGACGAGATCGAAACGGCCGGAAAGCGCTTCCGCCCAATCGCCGCAAACGAACGTCGCCCGGGCTTCCAGGCCAAGCCTCCGTGCGTTGCTCCGGGCGACATCGAGCGCGTCCGGGTCGATATCGACACCCAATCCCCAGGCCGTGGGCCGTTCCGTCAGCAGAGCGAGCAGGAGGCAGCCGCTCCCGGTGCCGAGATCGAGAAGGCGCAGGCCGGGGCAATCGCCGAGCCGCGACAGCGCCACCTCGACAAGCGTCTCCGTATCGGGCCGCGGCACCAGCGTATGCTCGTTCACCGCCAGCGTCAGGCTCCAGAATTCGCGGCGGCCCAGAATGTAGGCGAGCGGTTCTCCTCGTCGCCGCCGGCGGACGTTGGCGTCCAGCGCCGCCATCTGGAATTCGGTCATGGGCTTTTCGGGATGCCCGACGATCATCGCGACATCGCATCCCAGGATGTCGGCCAGCATCAGACGGGCCTCCAGACCTGCGTGATCGATAGCCGCATCGGCAAGGCGCAGCCGCACGGCCGCCAGCGCTTCGCCGACGCTTGGAGGGTGTGTCATACGGCGTCGGCCAGCCGGTTCGCCTGGTCGTCGGCGATCAGCGCATCGGCGAGTTCGTCCAGTTCGCCGTTCAGCACCCGGTCCAGCTTGTGCAGGGTCAGGTTGACCCGGTGATCGGTCACCCGCGTCTGCGGGAAATTGTACGTCCGGATGCGCTCCGAGCGGTCTCCGGACCCGACCTGACTCTTGCGGTCGGCGGCCCGCTCCGCGGCGACGCGCGAGCGCTCCAGGTCGTAGAGACGGGCACGGAGAATCTTCATCGCCTTCGCCCGGTTCTTGTGCTGCGATTTTTCGTCCTGCTGGCTGACGACAATGCCGGTGGGGATGTGCGTAATGCGTACCGCACTGTCGGTGGTGTTTACCGACTGTCCACCTGGCCCGCTCGACCGGAAGACGTCGATCCGCAGATCCTTCTCATCGATCTGCACGTCCACGTCCTCCGCCTCCGGCAGGACGGCGACCGTCGCCGCCGACGTGTGAATGCGGCCGCTCGCCTCGGTTTCGGGCACCCGCTGCACCCGGTGCACGCCGGATTCGAACTTCAGCCGCGCGAACACGCCCTGGCCGGTGATGCTGGCCGTCGCTTCCTTGAAGCCGCCGATGCCGGTCTCGCTGATCGACATCACCTCGAAGCGCCAGCCCCGAAATTCCGCATACCGTTGATACATCCGGAATAGGTCGGCCGCGAACAGCGCCGCCTCCTCGCCCCCGGTCCCCGCGCGCACCTCCAGGATGGCATTCTTCTCGTCCGCCGCGTCCTTCGGCAAAAGCAGCAGTTGCAGCCGTTCCTGCAACTCGGGCAGCCGCCGCTTGAGCGTCAGCAGCTCTTCGCGCGCAAGGTCGCGCATCTCGGCTTCGGTCGCCCCGTCGGCGGCCAGCACCTCCATCTCCGCCACCTCGGTCTTCGCCCTTTGAATCTCACTGATCGCATCGACCACCGGCGACAGGTCGGCATATTCCTTCGACAGGCGCGCGAAATCGGCAGGCGCAAGGGCTTCGGCACCAGCGAGGAGCTCGCTCAGTTCGGCATAGCGGCCCATCACCCGCTGCAGCTTGTCGTCCATGCTCATCGTTTACCTTCGTCACTATCGTCGGCGATCGTAAACAGTTGGACCAGGAATTCACCGATCCGCGTCACTTCGTCATCATCCTGATCTCCCCGCCCGGCGATTTCGCGCAGCCGGCGCATCGGATCGTGCAGCAGGCGGTTTACCAGCAGCCGCGTCGCCTTGTCGGCATCGCCCCGGGCATCGGCAAGTGCGCGGATGCGCTCGCATTCAAAGCGATCCCGCAATCTGAGCAGGGCCGGCACCGCGGCCCTCTCCGCCTGTTGCCGCAGAAAGCCGGCGACCTCTTCCTCGACGATCCTGCGCGCCTCGCTGACCGCATCGAGCCGCGCCGTTCGCCCGTCTCTTGCCACCCGTTCCAGATCGTCCAGGGTGTAAAGGAAAATCCCCTCCAGGCGATCGACGAGCGGGTCCACATCTCCGGGAAGCGCGGTGTCGATCATCACGATCGGTTGGTTGCGCCGCCGCCGCAGCGCCAGCCGCGTCATCTTCACCGTGACGGTCGGCGTCCGGCCGCCGAGGCAGCCGACGATAATATCGGCACGTGGAACGGCTTCAGCCAGGTCCTCGATCGCGACGAGATGGCAGTCGAGCACGCGAGCGGCGAGTTCGGCCCGCGCCTGCCGGGTGTCCGTGACGACAATCCGCGACAATCCCGCCCCGCGTAAGCCACCCGCCAGCAGTTCGCCCAGCTCGCCGGTGCCGATCATCAAGGCGGAACATCGGTCCAGGTCGCCATGGACGGCCCGCGCCAGTTCGACCACCGCGGCCACCACGGAGACCGGGCCCTCCCCGATGGTGGTTTCTGTCCGCACCCGTTTCGCCGAAGCGATGGAAGCCTGCATGCAGGCTTCCAGGGCGCTTCCGGCGAGTCCGGCCGCACGCGAAGCCTTCCAGCTCGCCTTGACCTGCCCCAGCACGTGCGGCTCACCGACCACCGTGCTCTCGAGCGATGCCGCAACGGAGAAGATGTGGTGAAGGGCCGCGTCGCCCTGCAGCATATAGAGTTGCGGGAGAATATCGCCGCTCTCGAACCCGCCATGGCGGGCGAGCACGTCGGCGATCCCGCGACCGGCCGTTTCCGGATCGGCGTGCATCGCGTGCACTTCTATCCGGTCGCACGTCGAGAGAAGAAGGGCCTGATCGATCCCGCCGCCGCGGAGCGCCTCCAGAAACCTCGCATGGGCGTATTCCTCGACGTAAAGCCGGTCGCGCAGGGCGAGCGAGCTTGATCGCTGGTTGGCGCCGACCACCAGCGCCGTAAGCGGGCGGGTGGTCTCCGCCATGTCGGGCTCAGGCGGTTTGTGCCAAGCGTGTCTCCAGGAGTTCGAGCGAGACTTCCTCCTGGGCGCCGGCATCCATGTCCCGAACCGTAGCGACAGCGCGGGCCAATTCCTCGGTCCCGACGATAACGGCGAGTCGGGCACCGATCTTGTTCGCCCACTTCATCTGCTTGCCGAGCGAAGAGCCGAAACCGAACGTCACGGTGTGGCCGGCACGACGCAGCCGGCACGCCAGCCGCAACGCGGCACCGCTCTGCTCCCGGCCGAGCGCGATCATCGCGATCGGGCGTGCCGCCGTCGCCACCTCGCCACACAGCATCATTAGCCGCTCGAGACCGGCGGCCCAGCCGGTGCCGGGCGTCGACGGCCCGCCCATCTGCTGCACCAGCCCGTCGTATCGGCCGCCCGCGAGGACCGTGCCCTGGGCGCCGAGCGCATCGGTGGTGAACTCGAAGGTGGTATGGCAGTAGTAGTCGAGCCCACGCACCAGCCTCGGGTTGATCCGGTGCGGGATCTCCAGTTCGCTCAGGCCGTCCCGGACCTGCGTGATGAAGGCGCGCGACGGCTCATTCAGCGCGTCCTCCAGTACCGGAGCACCGGCGACGATCGCACGGTCCCCCTCGTCCTTGGAATCCAGGATGCGCAACGGATTGCGCTCCAACCTTTCCCGGCTGTCGGCGGAGAGCCGGTCGCGATGCGCCTGCAGATAGTCGACGAGGCGCCGCCGGTAGGCCGAGCGGCTTTCCGCATCGCCCAGCGTGTTGAGTTCCAGCGTAATCTTGTCGGCGAGACCGATCGCGTCGAGAAACTCATGGGCAACCGCGATCACCTCCACGTCCGCGAGCGGATCGGCGACACCCAGCAACTCCACACCCACCTGATGGAACTGCCGCATCCGCCCCTTCTGCGGCCGCTCGTAGCGGAACATCGGGCCACGGTAAAAGATCCGCTGCGGCAACTGCGCGGAGAGGTTGTTGGTCAGGAAGGCACGGACGATACCGGCGGTGTTTTCGGGCCGCAGGGTGAGGCTGTCGCCGCCGCGGTCCTCGAAGGTATACATTTCCTTGGTGACCACGTCCGAGGTGTCGCCAAGCGTGCGCGCAAAGACCTCGGTGAACTCGAAGATTGGCGTTGCCATTTCGCCGTAGCCGCAGCGACACGCCGTCTGCCATGCCGCCTCTTCGATGAAGCGCATCTTTCGCGTGTCATTCGGCAGCAGATCCCGCGTGCCGCGAACGGTTCTCGCACCCGCCATTGCCGGCGCCCAACTACTGTGCGGCCGCGACGCTGTTAGCCGCTGCCGCCTCGCGTCGCGGATAACGGCTACTGACGTAATCTTCGACAATCGCCTGGAAATCGGTCGCAATGCTCGGGCCGCGCAGCGTCACCGCCTTCTTGCCGTCGATGAAGACCGGCGCCGACGGCTCTTCGCCGGTGCCAGGCAGACTGATGCCGATATCCGCGTGCTTGCTCTCTCCCGGGCCGTTGACGATGCACCCCATCACCGCGACGGTCATGGTCTCGACACCGTCAAAGTCCTGCGACCACTGCGGCATGCGTGCGCGAATATGATCCTGAATGTCGCCGGCCAGCTTCTGGAAAAACGTGCTGGTGGTCCGGCCGCAGCCAGGACACGCGGTAACCAGTGGCATGAACGTGCGCAGGCCCATCACCTGAAGCATTTCCTGGGCGACGATCACTTCCTGCGTGCGATCCCCGCCGGGCTGCGGTGTCAGCGAGACGCGGATGGTATCGCCGATCCCCTCCTGCAGCAGGACCGCCATGCCGGCAGTTGAGGCGACAATGCCCTTGGAACCCATCCCCGCTTCCGTCAGTCCGAGATGCAGGGCGTACCCGCAACGGGCGGCAAGGGCGCCATAGACCGCGATCAGGCTCTGCACCTCGCTGACCTTGCACGACAGGATGATGCGATCGGCGCCGAGGCCTAACTCCTCGGCCCGGCGGGCGCTTTCGATCGCCGAGACCACCATCGCCTCCTGCGTCACCTCGGCCGCCGTTTTCGGCTGGGCAGCGGCGGCGTTCTCGTCCATCAGGCGAATCAGCAGCTCCTGATCGAGGCTGCCCCAGTTGACCCCGATGCGCACCGGCTTGCCGTACTTGAGCGCCACGTCGATCATGGTGGAGAATTGCCGGTCGCGCTTCTCGCGGAAGCCGACATTGCCCGGATTGATCCGGTATTTGGCCAGCGCCTCGGCGCAGGCCGGATTCTCGGTCAGCAGCTTGTGTCCGATGTAGTGAAAATCGCCGATCAGGGGAACGTCGATGCCGCGCGCATCCAGCTTTTCGCGGATTTGCGGAACGGCGCGCGCGGACTCATCGCGATCGACGGTGATCCGCACCAGCTCTGAGCCGGCCCTCGCCAGGGCTTCCACCTGCGCCACCGTCGCGGTGATATCGGCGGTGTCAGTATTGGTCATGGATTGAACGATGATCGGCGCGCTTCCGCCGACCGTTACCTTGCCGATGCGAACCGCCATGCTGCTGCGGCGCGGCGCTGGACCCATCTGAATTGTCACCTTCTCCCGTTTCGCCGCTTCATCCACAGGGGGCGAGGAAACCGGCACACCCTCTGGCCGCCCTCGACTGGCGCCCCTCGATTAACGCGGCGACTCTGCCCCGGCAAAACGCTGAGACGCTCCGCCGAACGATCGGCGGCCGACATGTTGCACTTGTGCCGCACCGGCAAGGCCAGGTCAACCGCCTCCTGGCAGGGCCGCTCGCCACGGACGGCCCACGAATCGCCCTCTAGCGCGGCACACCCACTTCGGTGATCCGACGCAGCACATCCGGATCCAGCGTGATGTTCCGGCGCACGGCGCCATCCTTGCCCAGGGGAGGAATAGCTTCGCCATCGACCACCACGAGAAGGCCTCCGGCGTTGCCGGTCACCAGCTTGAGGCTAGGCTTGTCAGGAACATCGTAGGCGTCACCGGCCCGCAACAGCCGGGCGACCAGCAGGCTGTTGCTCTGCGGATCGCGAACTTCCACCCAGCTGTCGGACTTCGCCTTCAGGACGATGCGCGCTGCTCCGATTGCGGCAGCCCCGGACTCCGTCGCCGGCATTGCCTGCGCAGCGGGCGGCTCGGCCGCCATCGCGGTACTCGTCGTCGGAGAGATCTGCACCGGTTGCGGAGGGAACTGAACCTCGGTCTCCGACGCCGCGTCGGACGGCGGCAACACGGGCGTCGGCGCCGCGGCGCGCACGGGTACATTGCTGGCAACAACCGGCTGCGCTTCCTGACCGGCCGGCGCGCCCAACGGATTGGCAGGAACGACGGATGCCTCTGGCGCTGGCGTCGACCCTTGCGACCCTGCTTCCACCGTTTCCGATGCGAGGGCCACCTCCCGCGCGGCCGTGGAGACCGCCGGCTCGCCCGCCCCTCGTGACCCGCCGGAAGCGTACGTCGGCGTCGGCTCCGCAGGCGTCGCGGCAGGGAGCTCGGCGACATCGCGGCGGTTCCCGGACGTGAGATACCATCCGCCGTAGGCGACAAGCGCGATCATTGCTCCGACGAAAAGGATTCCGGCCTTGGGTGTCGCGGTTTCCGTTTCCGGCTGGGGCATGTTGAGAGGTGCTGCGGCTTGCGCCGGAAGCACGTCCGCCTGGACCCGTTGTCCGATGTCGGTTGCGTCCAGGCCCAAGAATTCCGCATACGTGCGAACGAATCCGGCCGCATACGCCGGGCCAGGCAAATCCTCGAAACGGCCCGCTTCCATGGCCCGCAAATGCGGTTGCCGGATCCGCAGGAACTGCGAAATGTCGGCGATTTCATAACCGGACTGGACACGCCGCTCCTTCAGCATGGCACCAACGCGCCCTGCCTCCTGCGGCTGGACTTGCCCTTCCACCATGGATAACCTCGCCCAATCTGAACGACCGCTTCCGGCCGTCGGTGCTCCTGGTCGCACCCCTTCTCGTGCGTGTGAGACGCCCGGCATCCGTTCTTTATGTTGTCGGAAAGGTCCCAGCTGTCTTTGAGCGAACGCGCACCGCCGCCATATTTTCTGAGATCGCGACGAAATGCAACGGCGCTATCGGCCGAGTGCCGCGGCGAGGCCGGCCCTCAGACGATCACGCCGTGATCCTGGGCAAAACACTTGAGTCTCTCGCGCAGGCTGGACTGCGGACCGGCGCAAAGCCGGTCGAGATACTGCCGGAGCGACTCGAGATTCAGGCTGCGAATCATCATCTTAATGGGGCCGACGGCCGGTGGGGAGATTGACAGGGTGCGAAAGCCGACGGCAATCAGGGCCATCGCATCGAGCGGGTGCGCCGCCATCTCGCCACAGAGGCTTACCGGAACGTTCGCTTTGCGGCACTTCTCGATGACCGTCCGCAGCACGTTCAGCAGGACCGGTGACAGGCAGTCGTAGCGTTCGGAGATGCGAAAGTTTCCGCGGTCGCTCGCGAACAAGAACTGAAACAGATCGTTGGTGCCGATCGACAGAAAGTCCACCTCCTGCAGGAGGCTGTCGAGCTGCCACAGCAGAGCCGGCACCTCGAGCATCGCTCCGACCTTGACCTGACGGGGTCCCTTGCCCGAACTGGCCCGCTCCCGCTCCAGGTCGTGCTCCAGCAGGCCGCGAGCGTAGCGAAACTCCCCCACTTCCGCGATCATCGGGAACATGACATAGAGGTCATGATCCACCGATGCCCGGATCAGGGCCCGAAGCTGCTGCCGCAGCAGCGCCGGCCTGTCCAAGGAGACCCGGATCGCCCGCCAACCCATCGCCGGATTTTCGTCGTCCCCGTGATCCCAGAACGGCATGACCTTGTCGCCGCCGATATCCAGCGTCCTGAACACGACGGGCTTGCCTTCGGCGTATTGCAAGACCTTGCTGTACAACTGCCGCTGAGCCTCCACGTTGGGAAACTCGGAGCGCACCATGAACGGCACCTCAGTGCGATACAGTCCGACCCCGTCGACCTCGCTTTCCGCGAGATGCTGCATGTCCACCAGCAGACCGGCATTGATGCCGATGCCGATGCGGACACCGTCGCGGGTCACCGCCGGCATCCCTTTCAGGGCCGCATACTGGGCCCTTCGCAGGTCGCGCGCGAGCTGGCTGCGGCGAAACATCGCGCGTACGTCTTCGCTCGGACGGACCAGCACCTGCGCGTGGTCCGCATCCACGATGAGGATGTCCCCCGCCTCGATGCGGGCGAGCGCATCGCGCACCTGGCCCACCACCGGGATGTCGAGCGCCCGGGCAACGATCGCGACATGGGCGTTCGGCGTGCCTTCCTCCAGAACCACGGCCTTCAGCTTGCCACCGGGATAATCGAGCAGTTGCGCCGGGCCGAGATTGCGGGCAACGAGGACGAAGTCGTGATCACCCTCCGGCAGATGAACCGCTGCGTCGTCTCCGTGCAGCAGATGCTGGAGCAGCCGGTTGGCGAGATCTTCGAGATCATGGACCCGTTCGCGCAGGTATGAATCGGAGACCTGGCGCATCCGCGCCTGGATATCGTCGTTGACCTTCTGGACGGCGGCCTCGGCGGTCAGTCCCGTGTTGATCGCATCGCCGATGCGCCGGAGCCAGCCCACGTCCTCGGCAATCAGCCGATAGGTTTCGAGAACATCCCGATGCTCGCCCGAGCCGGAGATCGCGCTCGCCCGTAGCATGTTGTCGAGGGCACCATGCATCTCCGCGACGGCCTTGCGCAGCCGGTCATGTTCTATCCGGGTATCCTCGGCGACCAGCCGGCGAATGGTGAATTGATGTTTCTGCAGGATGGCGACGCCGATGCCGAGCCCCGCATTCAGCCGGGCGCCTTCCAGGCGCATGGGTGCCAGAGCCATCCCTTCGACCGGCGACAACTCGTCGCGACCGACGAGATCGCCGCTGGCCACCAGCTCTGCCAGCACCATGGCGACCGTCTGCAGCGCCTCGATTTCCTCATCGGTGTACTGGCGCGCGTTGACGTTCTGCACCGCGAGGACGCCGACCACCCGGCCTCCCCGGAGGATCGGCACCCCCATCAGCGAGTGATAGATCTCCTCGCCCGTCTCGGGCCGAAAGGCGAAGTTCGGGTGATTTTGCGCATCGGTCAGCGCCAGCGGCCGGCCCTTGGCGGCGATTTCGCCGATCAGCCCCTCGCCAACCCGCAACCGGGTCCGGCGGACGGCCGTGGCCCGCAACCCCTGCGTCGCGAACAGCTCAAGCACGTCGCCGGCGCGGCGCACGTAGATTGAGCAAACTTCTGTCGCCATGTCCTTGGCGATGATCGAGACGATGCGGGCGAGCCGGGTCTGGGCACTGCCGTTTCCCGCCATGACATCGCGGATACGCGCCAGCAGGCGGCGCAGGACCAGCACCGTCTGCCCGTACTGCATGGCTCAGACCGCCTCGCGGAACTGCTGGCCGTTGAGTGCCGCCACCGCCTGGCCCACCAGTTCGTCGATGATCGCTTGCGTCGGCTGTTCCTGCGCCACCATGCCGACACTCTGTCCCGCCATCAGCGAGCCGTTGTCGACGTCGCCTTCCAGGACCGCCCGCTTCAGCGCCCCCGCCCAGAAGAGTTCGATCTCGAGCTGGGCCTGATCCTGCGAGATTTCGCCGCCGCGGAATCTCGCCGCGACGCTGCGCTGCGTTTCATTGAAGCGCTCGGTCCCACGGTTTACCAGGGCCCGCACCGGGATCACCGGCAGGTCCGGATCGATCTGCACCGACGCCACTGCGTCCCGGGCGCTGGCGCGAATGAACGCCCGTTTGAAGGCGGGATGCGCGATCGATTCTGTGGCGCAGACAAAGCGCGTGCCAAGCTGGCAGCCGGATGCCCCCATGCGCAGGTATGATACGATCGCCTCCCCCCGCCCAATGCCGCCAGCGACGAACACGGGAACCTCGCTGATCTGCGGCAGGATCTCTTGCGCCAGGACGCTCGTCGCCACAGGACCTATATGGCCACCCGCTTCGGCACCCTCAATGATCAGGGCATCGACGCCGTTGCGGACAAGCCGCTTGGCGAGTCCCAGGGCGGGCGCGAAGCACATCACCTTGCCGCCGCTGTCCTTGATCCGGCGGATGGCGGCGGTAGGCGGAACCCCTCCCGCCAGGACGACATGTGAGATCCGCTCCGACATGCAGAGCTCGATCAGGTCGTCGAGCAGAGGATGCATGGTGATCAGGTTGACGCCGAAGGGCCGGTCGGTCAGGGCCTTGGTGCCGGCGATCTCCTGCCGCAGCTCGGCCGGACCGAGCGAGCCGCAGGCGAGCACGCCGAAGCCACCGGCGTTGGAAATCGCCGCCACCAGGTGCTGTTCCGAGACCCACGACATCGCCCCGCCCATGATCGCGTAACGACAGCCGAGAAATTCCCGTCCACGTTGCCACAACCGGTCCAGAACGGCCTGCGGCAAAGCGCCATTAGCCGTCATCTCACTGGGCGTCCAGACCATAGGCGGAATGAAGGGCGCGGACGGCAAGCTCGGTGTAGGCCTCTTCGATCAGGACGCTGACCTTGATTTCGGACGTGGTGATGACCTGGATGTTGATGCCGCGCTCCGCCAGGGTGCGGAACATCTGCGAGGCGATTCCGGCGTGGCTGCGCATGCCGACGCCGATCACCGAGACCTTGACCACGTTGGAATCGAAAAGTAGATCGCCATAGCCGATGTGATCGCGATTGCGGCGGATGACGTCCACCGCCCGCTCCAAATCCGCCTTGCCGACGGTGAACGTCAGGTCGGTGGTGTCGCCGGCCGGCGAGATGTTCTGAACGATCATATCGACGTTGATGCTCGCGTCGGCCAGCGGGCCGAAGATGCCGGCGGCGACCCCGGGCCGGTCGGCTACGCGAAGCAGGGAAATTTTCGCCTCGTCGCGGCTGTAGGCCACGCCGCTGACCAGCTCATGCTCCATGACCTCTTCCTCGCCCACAACGAAGGTGCCGGGACTCTCATCGAAACTGGACAGCACCTGTAACCGCACGCCGTATTTCATCGCCAGCTCGACGGCGCGGGTTTGCAGCACCTTGGCGCCCACGGAGGCCATCTCGAGCATTTCCTCGAACGTAATTGTAGCGAGCTTGCGGGCCTTGGCAACGATGCGTGGGTCCGTGGTGTAGATCCCGTCGACGTCGGTGTAGATGTCGCAGCGATCCGCGCGCAGTGCCGCAGCCAGGGCAACCGCGGTGGTGTCTGAGCCGCCACGACCCAACGTGGTGATCCGATTGCGGGTGGTCACGCCCTGGAAGCCGGCGACCACCGGCACTTCGCCGGCGGCGAGACCCGCCTCCAGCGCTCCGTCGTCGATGCCGCTGATCCGCGCCTTGCCGTGCGCTTCGTCGGTGCGGAAGCGAATCTGCCAGCCCAGCCACGAGCGCGCCGGCACGCCCCGCTCCTGCAGCGCCATGGCCAGCAGGCCTGCCGTCACCTGCTCGCCGCTGGCGACGACCACATCGTACTCCCGCGGGTCGTGCAGCGGGCTGATCGCGTTCACGTAACCGACGAGCTGGTTGGTCACGCCGGCCATTGCCGAAACGACGACGGCGACCTGATCCCCTTCGTCGTGGGCGCGCTTGACGCGGTCGGCAACGGCTTGGATGCGCTCAACATCGGCGACGGAGGTGCCGCCGAACTTCTTCACCACTCGCGCCATGGATCTCTCTGGGCTTGCTGCGACACAAGGTATCGGGCGCGGGGAGGGATCCGAAGGAACGGCAACGATGGCGTGATTCCCATGCACCCTCTTGCGGCGGAACCGATGCGGCGTAGATACTGACAATGCAATTTTAACGCAAGCGCGACTGGGAGCGCCCCGATCGCCCTAAATGCCGCGGGACCACCATGAACGTTCGAGCCGCAGACCTTCCGGACCCCGGCAAGACCATCGAGCCCGACGAGGTCGCGCGCTTTGACCGCATCGCCCGCACCTGGTGGGATCCAAACGGCGACTTCCGCCCGCTCCACGAACTCAACCCAATCCGCGTCGCGTGGCTCCGCCAGGCCCTCACCTACCATTTCGGCCTCGACGCGCGGTCAGAGCGCCCGTTCGAGAGCCTGCGGATGGTGGACATCGGCTGCGGCGGCGGTTTGGTGACCGAGGCGGTGGCGGGATTGGGCGCCGACGTGCTCGGCATCGACGCCTCGCCCGAGTCCGTCCGAGTGGCCGAGATCCACGCCGCGCAGCAGGAGGTGAACGTCCGCTACCGTCTCGCCGCTCCCGAGGATCTGGTCGCGGAAGGCGCGACGTTCGACGCGGTGATCTCGCTGGAAGTCGTGGAGCACGTCGCGGATCTCGACCGCTTCGTCGGCGCCTGCGCCGCCCTGATGCGGCCCGGCGGCGCGGTCGTTCTCTCCACCATCAACCGGACCCTGAAGTCCTTGGCGCTGGCGAAGATCGGCGCGGAATACGTGTTGCGATGGCTGCCGGTCGGGACCCACGACTGGCGGAAGTTCGTCAAGCCCTCAGAGCTGGCGGCGGTGCTACGGCGCCACGACCTCGCCCTAACGGACCTCGGCGGGATCGTGTATGACCCGTTGCAACGGAAGTGGTCTCTGGGGCGCGACCTCGACGTGAACTACATGGCGCTGGCTGTCTAGCCGTCGCGGCGCGGCAGCCAGGGGATCCGCTGGGTTTCGATTCCCTCTTCCTTCAACGCCTCCGCTTCTTCCGCCGATGCCTCGCCGTAGATCCCGCGCGGGGTGGTCTCGCCGTAATAAATGCGTCGCGCCTGTTCAGGGAACGCGGTTCCAACGTAGTCGCAGTTAGACTCCACGTGGCTCCTCAGCTGGCGCAGCATTTCCATCAAAGCGGCCGGCGGCGCCCCGACGGTCTCGCCCGAAGCCTCGCCGGCCGCGTCCGGCGCTTTAGTCGCTGACTCCGCTTCGGAAGGGAGGGTACCGGATGCCCGGCGGGAAATGCGCGGCGCCATCGGCACCTTGTCGATCTGGCGATTGCCGCAGTACGGGCACTCGACAGCCTCTCCTGCCCTTTGCTCATCGAACGCCGCGGCACTCGGAAACCAGGATTCAAAGCGGTGTCCCGCCGCACAGGTCAGGTCATAGACGATCATCGCAATCGCAGGGCAAAGAGCATAAAAGCATCAGCCATATACGCACGTTTGACTAATATATGACAGGGTTATCCCTGGGTCCATTGCGAGACTCTGTGTCCAGCTTCGGGAACCGCTTAGCGGAACGGGCGGTCATGACGCAATGACGGAACGCGGGCTCGCGCGCGGGTGACGGCCTCGGGATCGATCTGCGCCAGCACGATCCCCGGCTCCTCGCCGCCATCTGCCAGCACTTCGCCCCAGGGATCGATGATGAGGGAATGGCCGAAGGTTTGCCGGCCCTCGGCGTGGGTCCCGCATTGCGCAGGGGCAAACACGAAGGCGCCGTTTTCGATGGCCCGCGCCCGCTGCAGGACATGCCAATGGGCCTGGCCGGTGGTCCGTGTGAACGCCGCCGGGACCGACAGAAAGGAGGCGCCACGCTGCGCCAGGGCCCGGTAGAGCTGCGGAAAGCGGAGGTCGTAGCAGACTGTCATGCCGAGCAGGCCCCAAGGCGTCTCCGCGAGCGTCACGGCATCGCCCGGCGCGACCGTCGCCGACTCGCGGTAGCTCTCGCCCGCGCCGAGGTCCACATCGAACAGATGAATCTTGTCGTAGCGGGCGACGATGCCGCCCGCCGCATCGACCAGGATCGAACGATTGGCGACCTTGCCGCCCTCAACCACGATGGAGAGGGAACCGATCAGCAGCCAGGCGCCCGTCTCCCGGGCAAGCGCCTGGTAGGCCGCCAGAGCCGGGTGCTCCTCCTCCGCACGGGACTTCTCCAGCAGCAGCCGGTTGATCGGCTCCAGCATGCTGACGTTTTCCGGCAACAGAATGAGATCAGCGCCCTGCTCGCGCGCGGAGCGGACGGACGCCGCGACAACGGCGATATTGGGAGCAAACTCCCGCGCCGAGGTCATCTGCACACAGGCGACGGTGAAGCAGCCAGACATGGCGCGCTTATCCGGCGAGACCGAGCAGTGCGTCAAGCTCACCCCTTCTTTCCAGCTGATGAAGCTGGTCTGAACCCCCGATGCCGCGGCCATCGATGAAGATCTGCGGCACGCTGGTTGCCCCTCCGGTCCGTTCGAGCATCTGCTGGCGGGCCCCCGGCGTGCTGGGGACATCAATTTCGGTGAACGCGACGCCCTTTTTCTCCAGCAGCGCCTTGGCACGGTGGCAATAGGGGCAGAAAGGGCTGGTATAGATTTCGACGGTGCTCACGCTCCGTTCTCCTGTCCGATATCGGGGGCGGGTTCGCGCGGCCCGGGCGGACGTGGCCCGGCGACGACGCTTGGGCGGACGACCCGCGCGAGGCTCAGCACATCGACCGCTGCGGCGCCCGCCCGCCTGAGTGTCCGCGCGCAGCTCGCCGTTGTCGAGCCGGTGGTGAACACATCGTCGACCAGCAGGATACGGCGATCCTTGACCATGGAAAGTCGTCCGGGCGGAACAACGAAAGCCGCACGGACGGTCTGCGCGCGCTGCAACGAGCCGGACGTCCCGAGTTTGCGCGTGCGCTTGATCCGCCGGAGCAGGTCCACCGCGACCGGCTTTCCCGCCTGCCTGGCGAGCGCCTGCGCGAGGAGCGCCGCTTGATTGTATTTCCGGGCGAAAAGGCGGGTCCAGTGCAGCGGCACCGGTGCCAGCACATCGGCATCGGCGATCAGATCACGGCCGGCCGCCAGCATCCAGGGAGCAAAGGTTCGCACCGCGTCGGTCCGATCGGCATTCTTGAACCCGAGAATGAGCCGCCGGGTGCCGTCATCATAAGCGACCGCAGCACGAGCCCTGGCGTAGACAGGCGGAGTTGCGGCGCAACCGGCACAGATGCTGCCGTCTTTCACTTCGAACTCGAACGGAACACCACACACCGCGCACAGCGGTTCAGTCACGAAGCGCACCTGCGGCCAGCACGTCGGGCAAAGGGCTGCCGTCGTTTCGACGATCGTCCCGCAGGCGAGACACCGCGGCGGCAGGACGGCATTCAGAGCAAGCTCGCCGAGCCAGCGCAGAGACCGGTTCGCAGCGGACATCGGGCCGAGAGCGGTGGAAACGCGCAGCATCGCCGTTTGATCCCCTTTCGTTGCCATGCCATATAGCAGGCATAAATCGGATCGCAACTGGATCAGCGGAGCAGGGCGCCAGCATGACGCAACCGGTGCGCGTCTTTGACCGGCGGAGTGTTCGCCTCCACCGGGACCGCGCGGCTCCTCTCCTCGGAAACCATGACTTTCTGTTGCGCGAGGTCGGGGAACGGTTGCTGGACCGCCTCGACGACGTCCGCCGACGCTTCGCTGACGTCCTCGACCTGGGCTGCCGCCGCGGCGAGCTGACTCCGGTCCTGTCCGTCCGCGACGGCGTCAGGACGATCGTCCAATGCGACCTGTCGGAGGTGATGGTGCGCTCGGCCACCGGCCTTCGCGTCGTCTGCGACGAGGAGGCCTTGCCGTTCCGGGACCGCTCGTTCGACCTCGTGACCAGCCTGCTCAGCCTGCACTGGGTCAACGACCTGCCCGGCAGCCTGCTGCAGATCCGCCGGGCGTTGCGGCCGGATGGATTGCTGCTGGCGGCGCTTCTTGGCGGCGAAACCCTCAAGGAGCTGCGCCGCTCGCTTGCCGACGCCGAACTCGCGGTGGAAGGGGGCTTCAGTCCCCGCGTCTCGCCGTTCGCCGATGTCCGGGACATGGGAAATCTGCTGCAGCGCGCAGGCTTCGCGCTACCGGTGGTGGACAGTGACACGATCACCGTATCCTACGGCGACCCGCTGAGGCTGTTCGCCGATCTGCGCGGAATGGGGGAGAGCAACGCGGTGCTGGAACGCCGCAAGTCTGCCAGCCGCAGGGCCACACTGTTCGACGCGCTGTGGCGCTACCGCGACCGACATGCCGATGCCGACGGTCGGATTCCTGCGACGTTCCAGGTTATCTACCTCTCTGCCTGGGCCCCCGACGCAACGCAACCCCAGCCGCTTCGGCCGGGACGCGCGCAGACCAAGCTTGCAGATATCCTCGGAACCGAAGAAATTCCCGCGGGCGACCCGGCCCGGCCGTGAGCCCGACGAACGGAGCGCAACGATGACGGCAACAAACCCCGGCTCGCGCGAGGACGCCGAGATCAGCGCCGTCGGTGACCGACTGGCGGCCCTGAAGGACACGCTCGGAGCCGGGTTCTGGGAAGACCCGGACGTTCGCGCTCTCCAGCAGGACCTGCGCCGGCGAATCGGGGAATACGGAGCCTGGGGGGAGGACAAGCTGCCGTTGCACCAGCGGGCGCGGCGGGCTGCCCGGCTTGAAAGCGAATATGCGCACCTGTTGTGGCCGGGACGCGCCGACCAGTGAGGACGGGCAGACCGGTAGAGGCGGGCCAAGTTATGGCGGCGAGGCGAACCGCCTGCGTCATGCGCCAGTAACGCCCGCGCATGTTGTTCGAGAGCCCGCTGCTTTCCGGCACCCTGGTCCGCCGCTACAAGCGCTTTCTCGCCGACGTCCGGCTTGAGAACGGCAAGATCGTCGTCGCGCATTGCCCCAACTCCGGCTCGATGCTCAGCGTCGATACCCCCGGCTCGGCAGTATGGCTGTCGGTTTCCAGCAAGCCGGGCAGGGTGCTCCCCTACACCTGGGAGCTGATCCAGGTCGGTGACGCCCTTGTGGGGATCAACACCAACCGGCCGAACCGGCTGGTCGAGGAAGCGATCGTCCGGGGCGACCTGCCGGAACTCGCCGGCTATAATCTGCTGCGGCGAGAGGTGCGTTATGGCCGCAACTCGCGGATCGACCTGTTGCTGGAATCTCCCACTTACCCGCCCTGCTATGTCGAGATCAAGAACGTTACGCTGAGGAGGGGCGCCGGTTCCTCCGTGCCGGTGGCGTTTCCAGACGCCGTCACGACGCGGGGAACCAAGCATCTGAGCGAGCTTTCCGTCGTCGCCCGCCAGGGCGGCCGGGCGGTCATGCTGTATGTGGCCCAACGACCGGATGCGGAACGTCTTACCTTTGCGAGCGATATTGACTACCTGTACAGCGAGGCTGTGAACTTGGCGCTGGAGTCAGGGGTCGAGTTTCTGTGCTATCGTTGCAGGGTTGGCGTTGATGGCGTCTGGCTCACCGAAGCGATCCCGATTGTCGCGCCAGCATCCGTCGAGCTTTAGGTTGATTCTATCAGGATGATGAATGACATGCGCCGCGCCGTTGCCTTTGCCGAAGCCCGCAGCATCAAGATTCACGGCAAGTCGGACTGGGGCGGGATGCGGGCGGCCGGGCGGCTTGCCGCCGAGACTCTCGATTACATCACGCCCTTCGTCGTCCCCGGCGTTCGCACCGACGAGCTTGACCGGTTGTGCGAGGCCTTCATCCGCAAGCATGGCGCGGTGCCGGCTCCGTTGAACTATCGCGGCTTTCCGAAGTCTATCTGCACCTCGATCAACCACGTGGTTTGCCACGGCATTCCCGGTGAGAAGCGGCTGCAGGACGGCGACATCGTCAACATCGACGTGACGACGATCCTGGACGGCTGGTACGGCGATACCAGCCGGATGTACTGCGTCGGCAAAGCGGGGGTAAAGGCGCAGCGACTGATCGACGTGACCTTCGAGGCAATGTGGCACGGCATCGAGGTCGTCAGACCGGGCGCCACCGTCGGCGATATCGGGTATGCCATCCAGACCTTCGTCGAGGCGCAGCGGTTTTCCGTGGTGCGGGATTTCTGTGGCCATGGCCTCGGGCGCGTGTTCCACGATGCGCCGAACGTGCCTCATTTCGGCCACCCCGGTGAGGGCCCGGTGCTTCGTGAGGGCATGTTCTTCACCATCGAGCCGATGATCAACGCCGGGCGCTGGGAGGTGAAGATCCTCGCCGACGGCTGGACGGCGGTGACGAAGGACCGCTCTCTATCGGCGCAGTTCGAGCACTCGATCGGCGTTACGGCGGATGGGTACGAGGTCTTCACCCACTCGCCGGCCGGCCTGGATCGTCCGCCCTATTCGGCCTGACAGCTCTGGCCGGCCTAACAAGGGACGGCACGCGGACACCGGCGCGCTACAACCAGAGCGCCCAACGGTCGTCGACCACCGCGAGGGCGGCGATCAGGCCGTTGGTCACGCCGTGCGCCACGGCAGCACTGCCGATGGAGCCGCCTTGCCATTGCGCCAAAGCGTATGCGAGGCCGGCGATGGTCCCGGCGATCCAGTCCTGGTGCAGCAAACCGAAGAGCAGGGAAGAGGCAACAAGCGACGCGGTGGTAAACGCGCCGACCCGGACGGTTTCGAAATCAGCAGACACCAGCTTGCGCAGAAGGTATCCGCGAAACGCCAGCTCTTCGACAATCGGAACGATCAGCACCGATACGATCGCGCGCAGGATGATCCACAAGAACCCTGGATCCGCTCCTTCGCGCCAGAGCGCGGCTTCGGTTCTCTCGGCGTTCGGGACTCGGTCGACGAGCAAGACCCAGACGACAAAGACGGCAACTCCGATGAGCACCGACCACCATGTCCACTTCCACGTCATGGTCCGGTAGGTCTCTCGGTAGTACCACAGCGTGGCCAGCGTCGGGACCAGGCTGCCGATTGCTGCCCAGCGGCTGGCGCCCGTGATCGTCGATATCGCCAGCCCCGATCCGAGGAACACCAGAAAAGGAAGAAGCAGAGCAAAGGCCGATCGCGACGCGGCCTCTCTCCCGGCCGGCTCGCCCTGGAATCGGTTGAAGGCGGGAACCGCACGGCTGATGAACAACAGCGAGAGCGAGACCAAGGTGAACAGGGTCCAACCAGCCTGCGAGTGAAATGCCCGTACGGCGTCTTCGGCGGATGAATAATGTCCGATCAGGACGAGCGCCGATATTCTGATGCTATTTACGATGTAAACTATCGCCGCCCCGACGGGATACAATAAAAGTACGGCAGGGAATCGCAAGGTCCAGCGAAAAACAAAGATATACAGGGTCACGAACGTAATCGCCAGCGCGATTCCTTCGTAACCGGAGCATTGTGGGGCGATTTGCACCAGGAATCGCTCGGTGCCGATGATCCCCTGGTCTGGGTCGTAGCGAATGTCCAGACCCGTCGGCTGAAGAAGAGAGAAGGTCAGGGAGAACGTCGCTGCGGCAAGGGGTTCCCACAATCGCTGGAACACCCTGCCAAGCAACCAGGCCCCGACTGCGGCTCCGATGCTCAGCAGCACCAGTCGATACTGGCTGCGAAGCAGGGCAAGGAAGGCCGACGGCTTCAGGAAGCTGAACGCCATGAGTACAAAGGACAGAACGCCGAGCAAGAGCCAGCCAATGACGCTGGGTGCCGATGGTGGCGTGGCCTCCAAGACATTTGGGCCAAGGGCAAAGAAGAACGCGAACGTTACCGTGTGAGCGACCAGCAGCCAGCCCCACCACCGGTGTGGGCTGGCAAAATCGCCGGCCAACTCAGCGGCGCGCTGAAACAGCAGCCACCCGGCAACGGCGAGGAAGGCGATGCCGATGTTGGCGGTCACCCCGGCATTGGCTAATAGGGGGAGCCGCCCGGCGCCTTCGGCAGGTGTATCTATCCGAAAGGATAGCCACACCATCTCCAAAAGGAAAAGGATACCTATAAAGGCATAGCGTGGCCGCACGCCAGATAGTCCAAATATCTACGAGTGAACCGCCGACGCACTATCTTCAGTGCACGCGACCTACGGTGTCCGTCTTGTCGGCGTTTAGGTTCGTACTTATTGCGAACCGCGGCGACGCTCTGCCATAAGCAGCAAGACGCCGCCAAGTAACACCACCGGAATCAAGCCGCCGGCAACACCGATTTCTGGCGCACTGACGACCTCACAACCTTGATTGATCTTGCATTTATCGACTTTTATACCCTTATCTGCAGGCGCTGCCAGGGTTTCAGCCGGGCTTGCCAGGACCAAGATCAAGCAAGATCCGATAATGATAGCCAAGCGTCTCATCTCAGGCCCCCTCTGGCGGATGTGAAATAGCGCCAGATAACTGACGTCCGCCAAGGTTATCTTGGGGGAGAGAGGCCAAGGGCGCAATAACTATTAAGCGGTAACAAGCTTCGGTTGAACCCGAACGTCCAGCCGCGCAAGTTCAGCCAGGACCATCTCGATCATCTCGTCCAACCTCCCGGCGACAACGGGCGACAGCTCTAGTCCGAGATTGAGACTCGCCGGCTGCACACCGACAACCGTCACGTGGCGCGGCGCCGTTTCGAGGAGCCGCAGCATCGCCAGCACATCCTGAAGACCCAACTGGTGCGGTGAGGATTTCGTCCGGAAGGCCGCCGGGATGTCTGCGTCGCGTAAGCGCACGACCGTTCCCGGCGGGCTCCCGGTGTTTACGGCGTCGACAATAATTAGTTGATCGCGGCCAGCGATAACGTCGAGGAGGTCCATTCCGCAGGTTCCTCCGTCGAGGATCTCGACGGATTCCGGAACGTCATAGCGGGCCTCCAGCGCTTCGATGACGCGAACGCCGATCCCCTCGTCGGAGAGGAGAATGTTGCCGGCACCGAGTACAAGAACGTTCAAAAAAGTCGGCCTTTCCCTTGCCTGTTGGAGCATGCCGATACCGCGGCGGTTGCGGCCGGCCGCGGGGTTCCTGACTAGAGGGCCTTCACCCGAACGACTTCCCGACCGTCGTCCAGCATGTGGATCGCGCAGGCCAGGCAGGGGTCGAACGAGTGAACCGTACGGATCACTTCCAGGGGCTTTTCCGGATCAGCGACCGGGTTGCCGACGAGGGATGCCTCGTACGGACCCATCTTGCCGTTATCGTCCCGCGGCCCGGCATTCCAGGTGCTTGGCACCACAGCCTGGTAGTTGACGATCTTGCCGTCCCGGATAACGGCCCAATGTGACAGCACGCCACGCGGCGCTTCATGGCAGCCATATCCGCGCACCTCGCCTTTCGGAAACGTCGGCTTGTTGTAGGTCTCGAAATGTCCTTTGCCGATATTGGCGATCAGCAGGCCCCACTGGCGGTCGAGTTCTTCATAGAGAACGGCGCAGCGGACGGCGCGGGCGGCGTGCCGACCGATGGTCGAATGCAGGGCGGCCAACGGAATCTCGCCGCCGGCAACCTTGCCGGCGATCGCAAGAGCGCGCTCAAGATGACGCCTGGTCGGCTCATGACCGGCGAGATACATCGCAAGTACGTTGGCCAACGGGCCGACCTGAGCCCGTTCGTCATAGAACGTGGGCGCCTTCACCCACGAGTATTTGGCGTTATCCTCGAAGCCGGTGTACGCGGGCTTGGTCTGCCCGTCGTAGGGATGCAACGGCCTGCTGCCGTCATACCAGGCGTGCTTGACGCCTTCCTTGACACCCTTCTCGAAATAGGCGTCGCCGAAGCCGGTCATCGGCTTGAACGCCTTGATATCGCCGTTCGGAATGTAGCCGCCGGGCAGCGAGAACTGGGTGTTTTTGGTGTCGAGCGGCATGTCAGGAACGGCGAGGTAGGTGGTGACGCCGGCGCCGTAGGCCGTCCAGTCGGCGTATAGCGCGCCGATGGCGGCGACGTCGGGCAGGTAGACCTGGTTGATGAAGCCGCCGAGTTCGTCGATCAGCGTCTTGATCTTGAAGAGGCGCTCCATGGTCAGCGTCGACTGACTCTCCGGATTGATCGGGTTGGCGACACCGCCCACGGCGAGGTTCTGGATATGCGGGGTCTTCGATCCGAGGACCCCGACGATCTGATTGGCGCGGCGCTGGTAGTCGAGCGCCTGCAGGTAGTGCGCGACCGCCATCAGGTTCACTTCCGGCGGCAGCTTCATCGCCGGGTGACCCCAGTAGCCGCTGCCGAAGACACCGAGCTGGCCGGAGTCCACGAATCCCTGCAGCTTCTGCTGCACCTTGGTGAACTCATCGGCGCTGTTCAGTGGCCAGTCGGAGAGGCCTTGCGCGATCCTCGCCGTTTCCCGGGGGTCGGCCTTCAGCGCCGAAACGATATCGACCCAGTCGAGCGCGGAGAGCTGGTAGAAGTGCACGATATGATCATGGATGCCATGGGCGGCGATGATCATGTTGCGGATGTACTGGGCGTTCAGCGGCACCTCCAGGGCCAGCGCGTTCTCGACCGCGCGGACCGAGACGATGGCATGGACCGTCGTGCACACGCCGCAGATGCGCTGGGCAAAGATCCAGGCATCGCGGGGGTCGCGCCCCTGCAGGATGACCTCGATGCCCCGCCACATCTGTCCCGACGACCAGGAGTTCACCACCTTGCCGCCATCGACGTCACAGTCGATGCGTAGATGCCCCTCAATGCGGGTGACGGGATCGATGGTGATGCGCATGCGCTAGCCTCCCTGGGCGTTGTTTTTTGTTGTCACGCGGCTTCGCCAGCGGCTGACGCTTCGGGGTGTGCGTGTACCACGGGCAGAACTGGAAGATACCGGACAAAGATGAGATAGAGAACGATGTGCAGGGCGAACACACCGAGGGTTACCACGATCTCGCCAACTGACGGAAAATAGGTCCAGCCGTCCCCCGGCTCGTATCCGACCAAGTAGCAGTTGAGCCGGTAGAGAGCGCCGTTCAGCAGGATCGCGGCGGAGCCCACGAACAGATTGCGGGGATGGTCGCGCCCGCCCTTCGGCAGAAGCATCGCCACGGCGATCAACGCCAGCGCCATTTCTATCCAGAAGAACAACGCTTGCACCGTTCCCTCGAAAGCAAGTGGCCAGGCGCCTACACGCAACAGGTCAGCGGCGCGCAATGCCAGAAATGCCACAATCGCCGATGCAGCGATGCCCGCCATCCCCTTCAACACCGGTGATTCATAGGGTCGCCGAAAGGCGACCGACGACGTCACCGACTCCAGGATGACAACGCCCAAGCCCATCGTGACCGCGGTGATGAGGAAAAACACGGTGAGGAGCTGCGACTGCCACAGCGGCGACAGCTTGTAGCCGAGCAGCACGACGACCGTGCCCATCGACGACTGGTGCATCATCGGCAGCAGTACGCCGAGGCCGGTGAAAAAAAACAGGATGCGGTTGAGCTTGCGCTTGGATTCCGTCAGGCCGAACCGTTCGAAAAAAGCCGGCGAGAACTCCACCAGCAGGACCATGATGTAGCAGAAGATACAGAGCGCCGTTTCCAGCAGGACCGAGTTGGTGTTGAACAGCCACGGCAGCATGATGTTATAGCCCTGCCACCAGCGGCCGAGGTCGAACATCACCGCCGCTCCCCCCAGGGCATATCCGAACAGGCTGGTCATCAAGGCGGATCGAACCAGCGGGTGATACTGCCCGCGGTTGACGATGTAGACGAGGAAGGCGGTGACGAAGCCGCCGCAGCCGAGTGCCGTGCCGATGATCAAATCGATGGCGATCCAGATCCCCCAGGGATATCCGTCGCTGAGATTGGTGACCATGCCCAGCCCGAAGATGAAGCGGATCGCCAGCACAATGGCGGCGATGCCGACCAGCCCCAGGAGAAAAATGAACGTCGGGGTGAACAGCCGCCCACCAAGCGGCGCGTGGTCGTGCGTGCTCATGGCCGATCTCGCCCCTTGCTATTTCTTCTCTTTGTCGTCTGGGTGGTGAGTCGCGAAGTTCCGCCGCGCGAAGTACACCAGGCCGCCGAGCACAACCCCCGGCGCCAGCATCCAGCGGTAGAGCGTGTGCTGAACGCCCTCCGTCAGCGTCGCATAGCCATGCGGCGGCACGTTCTGCCAGGGCAGCCCCAGCCTGTCGAACGGCACGGCGGAAAGGTAGAGCGCCTGGGTGCCGCCCAGCACCTTGGCGTCGCCGCCGTAGACTTCCGGAATGTAGGCCGCTTCGACCACCTTGGCGTGCGGCTCCATCTTCGGACCGATGCGACCGCTAAGATCGTTGCGTGGATACTCGTAGGTCTCCCCCGGCTGCAGGGCTAGTCGCCGATGCGCCTCGCGCCGCAAGTCCTCCACCCGGCCGAACAGCGTGGCGCCGGTCGGGCAGGACTCGACGCAACCCGGAAGCTCGCCCTCGGCCAAGCGGTGCTTGCAGAGCTGGCACTTCTGAATCTGCCCGAAGGCGGCATCAAGCTCGAATTTCGGCACCTCGAAGGGGCAAGCGAAGACGCAGTAACGGCAGCCGATGCAACGGTCCTTGTCGTGGCTGACAATGCCGGTGACAGGATCCTTGATCATCGCCGAAACCGGGCAACAGGAAACGCAGGAAGGATCGACGCAGTGGAGGCACTGGCGCTTGATGAACGCGAAGCCGTTCTCCTCCCGGTCCTTCTGCTCCATGTTTCCGTCGCGATAGACCAGGATGATGTTGAGCGTCTCCCCGGAGAGCCCTTTCGGTGTGTCCCACAGGCCGGGATTCCAGCTTTCCTGCTGTGGTTGTATTTCGACCGGCATACCATTCGCCCGCTTGCAGGCAGACACGCACGCCTTGCAGCCGACGCACAGCGTGGAGTCATAGAGCAGGCCGACGGCGTCCGGCGGCACTGGCTTCGGCGCGCGCTGCAGGGCCTCGGCTTCGGCGGGATCGCCGACGGCGGTCACCGTGGCGGCCGCCGTTGTGGCGCCACCAGCGGCGAGCGCCTTGAGAAATCCACGACGATGAGGCGTCATCGCTGCTCTTGCCGTCATGCGGTGGGCTTCCCGGGCCCGGGGGGTGTCCCCGGATGTTCTTCCGCTGGCTTGTGTTTGCCCAGCCGCGAGGCCAGCACCGCGCCGGCGCCGACAGCCGCACCCCCGAGCGCACCCACCAGGGCGGCCGCTCCGGGCGTCACCCCGTGGCCTTTTTCTTCACCGACTCGCGGGAACGCCGTCGGCGGCGTCACGGTCAGGACCTTGGCCATGGCGTGGATCGGCTTGGTAAAACCAACGCCCTGCTCGGTGCAGCCGAAGCAGGGATGCCCCGTGCCCACTGGCCAGGAGCCGGAGCCCACGTCGCCGAACAGGATCGCCGGGCAATTGGCCCAGGTTTCCGGCCCCTTGCACCCGATCTTGTACAGGCACCACCCCTGCCGATGTCCCGCGTCGCCAAACTCCAACGCAAAGCGCCCGGCGTCGAAATGCGGGCGACGCTCGCAGTTCTCGTGAATCAGCCGGCCATAGGCGAACTTGGGGCGGTTCTTTTCGTCGAGCTCCGGCGCCTTCCCAAAGGTGACGTAGTAGAGAACGGTCGACAGGAAGTTATAAATATTGGGCGGGCAGCCGGGAATGTTGATGACTGTCTTGCCCGGCAAGATTTCCTGCAACGACTTCGCGCCCGTCGGATTGGGATCGCTCGACGGAATGCCGCCCCAGGATGCGCAAGACCCAATGCCGATGATGACGGCTGCGCCCTCGGCGGTTTCCTTGACGGTTTCGAGGATCGGCTTGCCGCCCACCATGCAATAGACACCGCCGTCCTTGGTGGGGATTGATCCGTCGACGACGAGGACGTACTTGCCCCAGTTCTCCTTGATTGACGCGTTCTTGAAGCCTTCTGCCTGGTGGCCAGCGCCGGCAGCCAAGGTTTCGTGATAATCGAGAGAGATCATGTCGAGGATCAGCGTCTCGATTGTCGGATGATGGGCCCGCAACAGGGATTCCGTGCACCCCGTGCATTCCTGGGCTGAAATCCAGATGACCGGCGGGCGCTTTGGCGCGGTCGCAGCATCAGCGATACGGACGCCCAGCGACGGGCTAAGCCCGAGAGTGGCCGCAACCCCCGTGCAGAACTTTAGAAAGTCCCGTCGTTGCAGGCCGCCGAGCGCGCCGGTATACCCGTCCAAGTCGCCACAGCCGTGATCTGCCAAGCGCAGCTCGCCGGTCATCGAGTCCTCCCTTGCTCGCATTTTGTTTGGTTGTTCGCGCGAGCATTCATTTTTATCCAGGTTGCCTTGATACTAAGCAACATGGCGGCAGATTGACAGAAATTTCTGCAGCGTTATTCTATTATTTCTGCAAATAAGAACTGATGTCATTTGCAAGTCCGGAATTTCTATTCCAGCAGACAGAATCACTGGTGCGTTTTCATGACGCTTTACTTGCTAATGCGCGCGTCAACCATCAGCGGGACGCGTTAAACTCGCAGTTTGAGCGCGGAACGTTCCTGACCTGCAAAGGCACTCGACCGCTGAGAAGGAGTTCGTGGACGACCATTCCGCCGCCGGTTGTCGGCTTTGACTCCCTAGGCAGCGGCGCCGGTCTAAGTGGCGAGGTCGCCAGAGGGCGGCAGGGTGAACAGGGTCGTGGCGGGGCCGTGCCGTTCCCATCCCTGAACGCACAGCGCGCCTGTTGCGGCGTTGGCCGTCACCGCCAACCGGGTCGTCGGATTGAGGATCGGCGGCTGCAGCCAGGACAGGTTCTCATCGGCGTTTGGCGCCAGGCCGGATATCAGCGCGCGGCGGCGGATGCTTTCCTGGCCGCGGTCGTGCCCTTCCAGGGCAAAACCCACCCAGTGATTGCTCATGGCGGCCGGCGCCTCCTGGACGGCCGCCGAGCACTCCCGCCTCTCGATCACGCAGCCTTCCCCCGGCTCGATCCCCGCGAGGGTAAAGAAGGCCGGCAGGCAAAGCGGCGTCTCGATCAGCATCTGCTTGGCCTCGGCATAGGTACGGCACGAGTCGAAGACCCGACGCAGGAGATGCGTCGCCGGTAGCGCGCTCTCCCCCCAGAGCCCGACACGGGCGATGACCCAGTCGAGGGGCATGATGCCGGTGAACCGGCGCTGCGGCGGCTGATTGATCGCTGCACTGAACCGCCCCGGCGCCAGGCCGGTCAGCACGCCTACGAAGCCGGGCCAGGTGACGCTGCAGTAATGCCCGGCGGCGCCGCGCTGGCGGGCGACCACCACCGTCCGGCCGAGGCCGGTCAGCGGCCAGTCCAGGGTACGCAGGAGGCGCATGCCGCCGGCGGCATCGCCGACAACCGCGGCGGTGCAGCTCCATTCATAGGACATGTTGAGCAGCACCGCTCCCGGCCGTCCCAGGCGGCGGCGAATGCCGGCGATCTCGTCGAGATAGGGATTGCCGCTGCGCTGCAGCCATGTCCACGTCAAGCGATCGCCCGCCGCCAGGACGAGCCGCCCGTAATGCCGCTGTCCCTGGCTGATCAACATGTCGATGCGATCGGCAGCGAGCGTCATAAGCCGCTCCGCCGCCGGTGCCTCCACATCGAACAGCGGAATATCGACCAGCCGCTGACCATCGCTTCCGCCGTCTTTCCCCCGGTTCGCATCGCCGCCGCTTGCCGAGACCATCAACACCCCTTAATCCCACACACGGCCGACGGTCCCGCCCGCGCGGCGCTCGTTCACGAACCTAAGGCAGAACAGCCGATGATTCCACGTTACAGCCGCAGCGAGATGGCGGCACTCTGGACTCCCGAGGCGCGCTTTCGCATCTGGCTGGAGATCGAGGCGCACGCGCTGGATGCGCTCGCCGATCTGGGCGTCGTCCCTCGGGAGGCCGCCGCCGCGGTATGGCAGCGGGGCGCTTTCGAGGTCGCCCGCATCGACGAGATCGAGCGCGAGACCCGACACGACGTCATCGCCTTTCTCACCAACGTCGCCGAGAACGTCGGGGAGGAAGCGCGCTTCCTCCACCAGGGCATGACGTCGTCGGACGTTCTGGACACCTGCCTCGCCGTTCAGCTCGCCCGCGCCTCGGACATCCTGCTGGCGGACATCGACGCCCTGCTGGCGGCGCTGCGGCGGCGCGCGCTGGAGCACAAGATGACGCCGTGCATCGGCCGCAGCCACGGCGTGCACGCGGAGCCCACCACGTTCGGCCTGAAACTGCTGGGCTTCTGGGCCGAGTGGCGCCGCAACCGCGACCGGCTGGAGGCGGCGCGGCGCGAGATCGCCACCTGCGCCATCTCGGGCGCCGTCGGCACCTTTGCCACGGTCGATCCGGCGGTGGAGCGGCATGTGGCCGCGAAATTGGGGCTCACGGTTGAACCGATCTCGACGCAGGTGATCCCGCGTGACCGCCACGCCCTGTTCTTCGCCACGCTGGCGGTGATCGCGAGCTCGCTGGAACGGCTCGCAGTGGAGATCCGCCACCTGCAGCGCACGGAGGTGCGGGAGGCGGAGGAATTCTTCTCCGAGGGCCAGAAGGGCTCCTCGGCAATGCCGCACAAGCGCAATCCGATCCTCACCGAGAACCTGACCGGTCTGGCACGGATGGTCCGCGCGGCGGCGATCCCGGCGATGGAGAACGTGGCACTGTGGCACGAGCGCGACATCTCGCACTCGTCGGTGGAGCGCTTCATCGCACCCGATGCCACGATCACGCTCGACTTCGCCCTGGCCCGCATGACCGACGTGATCGATCGGCTAATCGTCTATCCCGAGGCGATGCAGGCCAACCTCGGGCGGCTGCGCGGCCTGCTGTTCTCACAGAGGGTACTGCTGGCGCTCACCCAGGCCGGAATGGCACGGGAGGACGCCTACCGGCTGGTACAGCGTCACGCCATGGCGGTGTGGACCGGCGAAGGCACCTTCCTCGACGCCCTGCGCGCCGACCGCGAGGTCACTCGCCTGCTGGACACGGACACGCTCGAAGGCCTGTTCGACCTGGGCGAATATATGAAACACGTCGAAACTATCTTCGCCCGGGTGCTCGGCGAAGCGAAAAAAGACTCTCAGCGGTCCTCAGCTTGAGGGCCGTAGCCCCACGGGGCGGCTTCGAGCGAAAATTCTGAAGCGGCGGTGGCGCGCCGCTATTCAGAAGTCAGTGTTCGAAGATGGAGGAGAACACACCACACGAAAACCGTAAAGTTGGTCCCGGGTATCCGGTGGATACCCGAGCGGTTTTGACGCACGCGCGAGGCCTGAATATTCGTACCAAGACCCGCCTCGCACCACGCGGGCATCCGGACCCGAACCGCCCTCGTCGGAGCGATTGTAGAGGCTCCTGCACCACTCCCAGACGTTCCCGGCCAGATCCTGAATGCCGTGCTCTCGCTGCCGCGACCGTGGAAACAGGCCGACCGGCGACGAAACGCCAAGGCCGGATTCATACGTATTGCAGATCCCGTCCTCCCAGTCGTCGCCCCACGGATACTTCAGACCGTCAACTCCGCGTGCCGCCGTTTCCCACTCCTCTTGCGTCGGCAACCGACCACCGGCCCAGGCGCTGCACGCCTCTGACTCCCAGTAGCTCACTCCGGTCACAGGCTGGTTAGGTCCATTCCACTGCCAATTCAGCCACCGCAGAGGGTTGATCACCTTCGCTTCCTGCAGCCACGCCAACCCGTCGTCCGACCACCACCGCCGCTCGCTGTAGCCGCCGGCCTCGATGAACTCCGCGTATTGACCGTTGGTCACCGGATAGCGGCCGATCCGAAACGGCTCGCCGATCTCGATCGTTTTTCCTTCCTCACCATAGGGGTACCGTCCGGCCGGCACCTCAACGTAAGCCTCGGGATCGCGCAGGCTCACGATCCGTGGATCTCCCAGCCGCCCCAAGCACAGCCCCATCGCCTGCCGAGATTTCAGCTCGACCTCGTCTTCGATCGCGTCCAGCGCAAGTTGACGGAACCGCTCGGCGAGGGCGTCCGGCACCGCATACTTCTTGGCGAGGCACAGATCCAGCGCCTCGGCGACAAACACCGCCGGCGCCGGATCGGCTTTCACCGCTGACCGGTTCTGATATTCGATCAGATGGGCGAGCAGGTCCGCGCCCCATCGGGGCGTCTTGCTGGCGATCTTGCCGGCGAACAGGAACAGCAGCGTTGGGCGCCATTCGGCAACCGCGGCGCGCTCGCGGAACACCGTTACCAGGTCGTCCCGCGTACGCAGCATCCGCTCGGCGGCGAGAAACTCCTGGATGCTGAGATGGTAGAATGCGGCCCGGTCGTTCGGCCGCGGCAGCAGCAGACCGGAACGGGTCAGGAGATCCTCACGCTGCGCCACCGGCTCGACGCGCCCGCGCTCGTACGAGCTGTCCGCCGCCGCGAACGCCCGCAGCACCTGTTCCAGATCGAGATAACTGATTTCCGCTTCCGGGCTCAGCCGCGGGGACTCGGCGTCGCCCTCGTGCATGCCGAGCGCGATCGCTTCCAGCCGCGCCCGCGCCGGCTCACGCTCCCGCACCTCGTCGCGAAAGCGATGGAACAGCACGTTGTCGACGATGCGCCGGTAGAGCTGGTAGCGGTCCTCGGGCAGGCGGCCGCCGCTGTCGTAAAGCACGCACAGCGCGGTCAGCAGCATCGGGTTGTCGACCAGCGGCGCCAGGTCGTCGCGCTCGCGGATGGTGGCGATCAGACCGGCCGTCTGCTCCTCCTTGCCCAGCGCGTGGAACCAGCGGGCTACGAACAGGTCCCGCAGCGGCTCCGGCAACGGTTCGAGCGGCGCGGCGGGCAATCCCAGGCGGTGCAGGCCCGCCTCGTCCAGGCCATAGGGGCGGCTGGTCAGCAGCACCCGGTTGCCGGCCTCCAGCCACGCGGGCAGCGCCTCGGCGAGGCCGCTCAGCAGCAGGTCCCGCGGATAGCCGGTCACGCCGTCGCGCGTCTCCGAGACCGGCACCTCATCAAGGCCATCCAGCAGCAGAAACGCGCTGCCGGCCTTCAGGTGGGCGAGCAGCAGCGCGCCGGTCAGGCCCGGCGGCCGCGAAGCGTCCACCCAGGCGGCCATCGCCTTCTCCAGTTGGCCGCGATACCAGACGCGGCGCCCCCGGCCGCAGTCCATGTCCTGATGGAACTCGCGCAACGGAATCAGCAGCGGCAGCCGGCCGCCCAGGTTGGCTGGCACCTGCTCGGCGAACTCTTCCGGCGCGGGCACCGGATGCGTCAGGTCGCCGGCGGCGATGCTCTGCAGCACCGCCCAACGGCAGAACGTGGACTTGCCGGCACCGGCGGCGGCCGGGACGTAGAGCGACTCCGCATCGAGCCGTTGCAACAGCGGGATTATTCGGCTTCTTACTCCCGGTGTCATGAACGCGATGGACCAACGTATCGTAGTCTGCGTGACCGCCGGCACATAGACATGGCTGAGAGTCACGGCGTGGCTCTGCTGGCGCTCCTGGCCGAGCAGGCTGACATCGGCACACGTGCGCCGCAGCCAGGCGAGATAGGCTGCGGGGACTTCGTTGGCGCTCGGCAACGGCTCGGGGTCGCCGCCAAAAGCCCCAAGTCGCCGATGCAGCAGGTCTTCCAGGTGCTGACGCAGCAACGGTCGGAAGACGACCGGTGTCGCGTAGTCATTCACGCCGCGCTTCTGGGCGCGAAGCTGCGCAAAAAACGCCTCCACCTGTCGGAACTGTGCGCGCTTGTCGTCGAACTGGGGATCGTCGATGTCGAGCTTAGGCTTTTCTGTCCGCCGGTAGACCAGAACTTGCGGCCGTGGCTCGTACGTCGTGTTAACTGCGTCCGCGTACTCCCATTCGGTGCCGGAGAGATAAGGGCTACCGTCTGGCTTGCGCACGGTCTCCGGCAGCGGCGTCCCCATCCGCGACCACAGCATAACGATCACGATGTCGCACGTCGCCGGCCGCGGCCGCGCGGCGTTGACCGACTCTTGCGGCGACTCCGTTGCCAGCAGCGGAATTGACGCTGCCGGGTCGTCCCAGGCAATGAGTTCCACCGCCAGCCGGCCGCGAAACGGCGGCAGCTTCAGCAGCTCGCTGTCGATCAGTTGGCGCGCGATCACGCGCTCATCCGCCACGTCTACAGGCGAAGACAAGAAGATGCGGACCAGTGGCACCGACCGCCGTCGGTCCCGGCTATTGCTGATCAATGGGATTCCGGACATGACCACCGCCCCCTGGCGTCAGTATGCCGGACGCGCTTTCGCTGGCAAAGACGTGGATGCCGCACCAAAGGAACGACAGCGGGGCGGGAGCGGTCCTGCCTCAGCCGCCCACTTGCACGTGGTCGTTGCCGAGCGGCATGGGATAGGTATCGGCGATTTCGCGGATGGCGGTTTCTTCGGCGGTGGCGAGTGCGGTGCGGATCTGGGCGGCGTCGAGCGTCACCCCCTGCGCCCGAAGGTCGCGGGCCACCTTTTCCGCCACGTCGATGTGGCCCGGCTGCTCCAGCTCCAGACGGACGAGGCTGCGGGCATAGGCGACGGCATCGCCATCGACAAAGCCCAACTGGTCGGCAGCCCACAGGCCGAACAGCTTGTTGCGGCGGCTGCGCACCTTGAACCGCAGCTCTTCGTCCAGCTTGAACTTCGCTTCGTATCCTTGTTCGATTTCGCGGAAGAGGTCGGTCATCTGCGTTCCCGGCGGCCGATGCGGTCGTCGAACGGGACGACCCCCGATATCGTGATATAAGGGAAGTCTAGGTCCGCGTGCGGGCCGGCGCAACCGCAACGCGCTGACCCGGCCGCAACACAGAGCCACGCTTGCATCATGTGCACCATCGTCATTCTCCACCGCCCCGGCCATTCGTGGCCCCTGCTGCTCGCCGCCAACCGCGACGAGATGGCCGACCGCCCCTGGCGGGCCCCGGGGCGTCACTGGCCATCCCGGCCGGAGGTGATGGGAGGCCTGGACATCACCGCCGGCGGCACCTGGCTGGCCCGCAACGATGCCGGCGTCATCGCGGCGGTTCTCAATCGCATCAACACCCTGGGGCCCGCACCCGGCCGCCGCAGCCGGGGCGAGCTGCCGCTCAGGGCCCTTGCGGCGCGAACCGCCCGTGCGTCGGCGCAGGTGATCGGAGACGTGGACGCAGCGGCCTGGCGGCCGTTCAACATGGTCGTGGCGGATGCGCGCGAGGCCTTCTGGATTCGCGCCGCGCACGACGGCGAGGCGGCCGAAAGCCATTCGACGGCAGGGGGCTCGGCCGAGATCGACCGCCGGCCGGTGATCGAACGACTGCCGGCCGGCCTCTCGATGATCACCGCCCACGATCGCAACGACGCGCGCTCACCACGCATCCGGCGCTATCTGCCCCAGTTTGGCGCCAACCGCGCGCCCCGACCCGAGCAAGCCGACTGGAAGGCCTGGGTCGCGCTGCTGGCGGCGCGCGAGACTGACGCAGGAGCTGGCCCCGGCGGCGCCATGACGGTGATCACCGCGAGCGGATTCGGCACCGTCTGTGCCTCGCTGATGGCTCTGCCGGCAGACGAGGCGACCCCGCCGGTCTGGCTTTTTGCCGCCGGCCGCCCGGGCGAGACACCGTTTGCGGCGCTAGATGCCTGAGCTCCGCCCGGCCGCCAGGTCCTCTTGCGGACGACGATGTCAAACCACAGCGATGTGGTACGATTGTGCCCAGCGCAGACAGTTGATATATCACGCTGGCTCCGGCTGACGGCGGTGGCGCCATTTCCAGGACGAGCGACAATGCCGCGACGCAGACAGATTTTCGAGGGCAGGGCAAAAATCCTTTACGAAGGGCCGGAACCCGGCACCCTCGTGCAATATTTCAAGGACGAGGCCAGCGGCCCGAGCGTCAAGAGCAAGGCCGTCATCACCGGCAAGGGCGTCCTCAACAACCGCATCTCCGAATACCTGATGTTGCGGCTGGGCGAGATGGGCGTGCCGACCCACTTTGTGCGCCGCCTGAACATGCGCGAACAGCTCGTGCGCGAAGTCGAGATGATCCCGCTGGAAGTGGTGGTGCGCAACTTTGCCGCCGGTTCTTTCGCGGAGAGCTTTCGGATGAGCGAGGGCACGGCGCTGCCGCGGTCCATCGTTGAGTACTATTATAAGTCGGATGACCTCAATCATCCGATGGTCTCGGAAGAGCACGTCACCGCGTTCGGCTGGGCAACTCCCCAGGACCTGGACGAGGTGATGGCGCTCTCGCTGCGGATCAACGACTTTCTCAGCGGGCTGTTCCTGGGCATCGGCATGCGCATGATGGACCTGACGGTGGAGTTCGGGCGGCTTTGGGAAGAGGATCAGGCGCGGATCGTCCTCGCCGACGAGATTTGCCCCGATTCCTGCCGGCTTTGGGATATCCGCACCAATCAGCGCCTCGACCGCGACGGGGACTTCGAGCGCCATGCCGATGCCTACCAGGAGGTGGCGCGCCGCCTCGGCATTCTGCCGGAAAGCGGCCCGGTCGATATGAAGGGCCCGGAGTCGATGCAGTGAGGCCGGGACAACAGCGCAGGACGCGCCAGCCATGCTGAAGGCGACGGTTCACGTGACGCTGAAGCCGGGGGTGCTCGATCCCCAGGGCAAGGCGGTGCAGCATTCCCTGGCGGCGCTGGGCTTCGACGGCGTCGAGCAGGTGCGGCAGGGCAAGTTCATCGAACTCGACCTGCAGGAGACCGATCCGGAACGGGCGCGCGCGGCGCTCGATGCCATGTGCCGGCAATTGCTGGCAAACACGGTCATCGAGAACTACGCCATCGACATCGCCGAATGAAAGCGGCGGTCATCGTTTTTCCCGGGTCCAACTGCGACCGCGACGTGGCGCTGGCGCTGCGGCAGGTGAGCGGCCGCGAGCCGCTGATGGTCTGGCACCGCGAGGCGAGCTTGCCGCCGCTGGACCTGATCGTCGTCCCCGGCGGTTTCTCCTATGGCGATTATCTGCGCTGCGGCGCGATCGCCGCCCACTCGCCTGTGATGCGCGCGGTCAGGGAGCGCGCCGCCGACGGCATACCGGTGCTCGGCATCTGCAATGGCTTCCAGGTGCTGACCGAGGCCGGACTGCTGCCGGGCGTGCTGTTGCGCAATGCCGGCCTGCGCTTCGTCTGCAAGGACATCTTCCTGCGCGTCGAGACCGACGAGACGCCGTTCACCCGCGGCTATCGGGCGGGCCAGGTGATCCGCCTGCCGATCGCGCACAACGAGGGCAACTACTTCGCCGATGCCGAAACGCACGCCCGCCTCGAGGGCGAGGGCCGCGTCGCGTTGCGTTATTGCAGCGCCGAAGGCACGGTGGACGAAGCCTCGAACCCCAACGGCTCGCTGGCCGGCATCGCCGGCATTCTCGATGCGCGCGGCCGCGTGCTTGGCATGATGCCGCACCCCGAGCGGCTCGCCGATCCCCAGCTCGGCGGTACCGACGGCCGGCCGATGTTCGAAGCGATGCTGGCCGCCGTCCACTGACGCGCCAAAGCGGCCCGGCGGGAACGCGGAGAAGACGATGCTGATCCCGCTGAAGGACGAGAACCCGCTGCGTTTCATCGGCTTCGCCTACGTCACCGTGGCGTTGATCGCCGCCTGCGTGCTCACCTACGTGTGGCAGGTGAGCCTGGGATCCGCGCAGGAGCGGATGATCCTGGCGCTGGGGGCAATCCCGGCGGTGATCACCGGCGAGAAGACGCTCCCCGCCGGCTTGGCCGTGGTGCCGGCGCACGTCACGCTGGTCACGTCGATGTTCCTGCACGGAAGCTGGCTGCACCTGGGCGGCAACATGCTGTTCCTGTGGATCTTCGGCGACAACGTCGAGGATGCGATGGGACACGTCCGCTTCCTCATCTTCTACCTGGTGTGCGGCGTTGCCGCGGCGCTGGCGCACGTCGCCGCAGGCCCGGACTCGCAGATCCCCACCGTCGGGGCGTCGGGCGCCATCTCCGGCGTGCTCGGTGCCTACCTGGTGCTACACCCGCGCGCGCAGGTGCTGACCCTGTTCCTGCGCTTCTTCATCACCCTGCCCGCCTTCGTCGTCCTCGGCCTATGGTTTGTCCTGCAGGCGGTGAGTGCCACGATGGACATGAGCGGCGAGGGCGGCGGCGTCGCCTGGTGGGCGCACATCGGCGGCTTTGTCGCCGGCGTCGTTCTGGTGATCCCGTTCCGCCGGGGCGCGGTACCGCTGCTCGAACGCGACGGCGCCCGCCCGCTGCCCGCCGGCGAGGTCATCCGCCGGGTCAAGCGCGGCTCGGTGCCAGTGGTGAGGCGGCGGTGAATGAGGAACCTCCCAAGCGGCGACCGAATGCGCTGAGGCTTGCCCAAGGACCGTGCCTCTACTAATTGGAACAAAGGAAAGTTGGGATCAGAACCCGCATTATTGTGATTGTGAGCGCCCCCGCACTCGCGGCGCATAGGGATTGTCAGTAGACAATGCCCATATCCTTTGCTGGTAGCTACCGCATTCATCCTGGGGATCGTGCGACCACGTAAATAGGAATCCCGGAGCATGGAAGACCAATTGCGCGCTGCGCCAGTATTCACCTGTAGTTGCATCTACTACCACATGAGATATTATTTTCCTAGATAGGACCTTGGTCTGATTTAAATCAGAAAATAGGCCATACTCCGTAACCCAGACAAATCTAGGAAGATCTAATTTAAGTAATATGGCCTTTGCTTGATCGCAAAGGCTATTATTGTATATCCTACGTTTATACTTCCACCCTGGCGTTAGGTACGTCCGGGCAATTAACAAATTATTTCCTATCGCGCTAAGATACATTCTGACGTAATCTTCATTACTTTTTGATATGTTAATTAACTTTTCGGCGCTCTTTGCAAACTGAGAGACCAGATTCCATGCAATCGCTTCAGCTATTTCCGCTTTAATGTAAACTCTGCTTGGCAAGGATATAAGTATGCCGTAAACGTTTGGCCACACGGAATAGGGCAGATTGCTTTCCCCTATACCTGCGCTGATGGGCATCCTGAGATAGCAACCTCTTTGATCATCATTAACTAAAAGAGCGTCGCAAAATATAGCATGTGTGCATTGGCGCATAGGAGAAAAGGAGGCTGGTAACGTGACTTGCACATGACCAAAACAGGTTACTGCATGACCTTCTCGCTGGCTCGAGTCCCACGGAGCAATGGCCAAAATAACAGGTATACCGGAGTCTATGTATCTGACCACAACTTCTTCAGGGCGAAGGCCCTCCGGCCAACTATATGATGATGTCCCATCCTGCGCCGTCTGTTCATTAGCGAGATAAACAATGGGTTCGCGTCCCATAGTTCGGATGGCCCGTATCATATTGTTAAGGTTCAAGCCGCCTGACCCCGATGGGAGTGAGGAAGCCAGAGTAACGTCGGTAGGGTTTGAGGCTCGCTCAGCAATGTCGACTGTCGAAAACCACCCCTCTCGATGCTTTATGTGCAGGTGCCTTGCCGCCATCCAGATCGAGACATGAGCGCATGCTCCCACGCGCGCGTCTTGTTGCATAAATGGCGTGCCTTCGACTTTCAGTTGTGCGCCCAGAAGGTGCGTTTCGTACTGGGCGCGGACTAAAACATTCGGTGAACTGAATTCCGTGTACTGTGGGATGCCGAACACGCTCCGGCCAATAGGTGCCCTTTCAAGCGGGCGGATAACCATGTAACCAAGGTAGGAATTTGAAGAAATCACGCTCTCAAGCCACTTAATCAGGCAAATAAGGTCAACCTGACCATTGGTTGCCATCGAAAAAAAGTGGATACGTTTGCATATTTTCTTATGGCGCTTAAACACTAGCGCATAAAATGACGCGAATTCGGCGGTAAAGTCCCTATCTAAATACTCGTTCTCGACGATAACACTTCGGGCGCCTAACGATTTTAGATAATTAAGCGTATTTCGTAAGCACTCTTGCTGCCCACCTATAAAGCTGAGTAGCTCAACCCAATCCTCATCAGAATTGAGTTCAAAATAGGTGATACACGAGGACAAGCGAAGGCCTTTCTACTGCGTGCAGATAACACAGCAGCCGCTGTACGCCGGCCGTCAATGTTAGCGCAAAAAGATAGCGCCACTCTTCGCCTGAGACGCTCGAGCCGTCGCTTCTATGGTTTCGATTTTCTCTATAGCTTCTCTGCTTAGCTCGGTTACCTGCAGATTCTCCATTTCGCACTGCTGGGTAATCTCATGAGGCAACTCGTGTGCTACGGGATCGCCGAGGCGCTTCACTAACACGGTTCGGGGCTCCTGAAGGTTCTCGCGAACCGCTTTGTTCGTCCACGTCAATTCCTCCTCCCACTTCTTGGAAAGCTTTTTGTGTCGCATTTGTGACTCTTATAGAAAACTTTCGATTGCTTATCAAAAGATGATTGACATGCCCAAGAATTTTGCGCTTCCGGTGAGTCTTCCATGTAACAGTTTTGCTGCAAGTGCACAAGATGCTACGCTCGTTGGCGTGAGGGCACCCCTCAAGTCCGTTATTCGCTCCAATCCCTTGGCTACGGCGGGCAGGAGCGTCGAGCCGGTGGTTTTGTGCGCGCAGACACCAAACCTGCTCCGCGACCGACCGAGGACGCCTACGGCCACCTGTTCGGCGCGGGCGGGAGCGGGGACGCAACCGGGGGCGCGACCGGGGGTAGTGGCGGCGCGAGCTGGGGCCGTGGCGGTGCGACCGGAAGCGGTGGTGCTGGTCGGGTTTGCTGGGTGCCGGCCCGCCGAGTCGGACGAACGCCCACACGGCGTTCCGGCACTCGCGTCACCCGCTGACCGAGAGCGGCAACGCATTGCGCGAAACCGGTCGTTCCGAAGATGTATCCCGCGGCTTCACAAGATCGTGCCTCGGCGGCACAACCCGCGAACGTCGCCCTGCTGGAACTGTAGCGGACTTCGCACGCGGCTGTGGTTGGCACTGCCACACCAATACTGCAGGCTGCAAGAGCAGCGATCGTAATCACGCGAAGCGGCCCGGATGGCCCCATTCTACCCCCATCTGCTATTTTGTTACGCACCGGAGCGTACCCCGTAGGGTTCTGTCATATCCAGCGGAGGCTCGACTCTGAGCAGCAGTCGTTTGCGCGGTGCCTGTCGGTTCAGGTATAGTCTCATTTGGGGTAAGTTGGGTTTTCACTTTCTGACAGGGGATCCGCCAGAGATGCTTAGGTCGCTTTGCGTGGTGCTTGTGGTGGCGCTGATGACCGCGTGCAGTGCCCAGGTGAACGGGCCATCGGTCAAGGTGAAACCTGCGACCGTCGAGATCGGACCCGACAATGATGGGGACTTCTGCCCGCCGGGGCAGGCGAAAAAGGGGCGCTGCTGAGCGGATCCCATCGCCCGTTACCGCGCGTCAAAGCCGACAGCCTGCCCGCCGCTGCACCTGGAACTTTCCGCCTTCGGTCCGGTCGAGGGTGCGGCGCGCGGGTGTGCAATTCGCTTTGCTCATTGGCACCCTACGGATCCGGTGTCTCCGCCTATGGCAGCAGCACCGTCGAGCCGGTGGTTTTGCGGGCTTCCAGGTCGCTGTGCGCCTGCGCGCCTTCGGCGAGCGGGTAGGTCTGGCTGACGGTGATCTTGACGTGGCCGCCGCCCACCACCTCGAACAGCTCGGCCGCCGAGGCGCGCAGATCGGCGGTCTTCGCCGTGTAGTTCATCAGCGTCGGCCGGGTGAAAAACAGCGAGCCCTTCTGCGACAGGATCGCGGGCTCGAACGGCGGCACCGGGCCCGAGGCGTTGCCGTAGGAGACCATCATGCCGAGTGGCCGCAGGCTGTCGAGCGAGCCGTCGAAGGTGGTCTTGCCGACGCCGTCGTAGACCACGGCGACGCCCTCGCCGCCGGTCAATTCCCGGACACGCGGGGCGAATGCCTCCCGCGCGTAGTTGATCACGTGGTGACAGCCGTTGGCCCGCGCGATCTCCGCCTTGGCGTCGGAGCCCACGGTGCCGATGACGGTCGCGCCCAGGTAGCGGCCCCACTGGCAGAGGATGGTGCCGACGCCGCCGGCCGCGGCATGCACCAGGATCGCATCGCCCGGCTGGACCCGGTAGGTGCGGCGCAGCAGGTATTGCGCCGTCATCCCCTGCAGCATCATCGCCGCCGCCTGCCGGTCGTCGATCGAGTCGGGCAGTGGCACCAGCCGGTCGGCGGGCATCAGCCGCCGCTCGGCGTAGGCACCCGGCGGCGGACTGGCATAGGCGACGCGCTGTCCCGGCCGGACATCGGTCACGCCCTCGCCGACCGCCTCGACCACGGCGGCCGCCTCCATGCCGAGAACCGCCGGCATCGCCGGCAGAGGGTAAAGACCAGTGCGGTGGTAGACATCGATGTAGTTCAGGCCGACCGCCGTCTGCCGCAGCAGCGCCTGGCCGGGGCCGGGGGCGCCCACCTCGACCTCTTCCCACACCATCTCCTCAGGTCCGCCGGGACGGTGGATGCGGATCGCCTTGCTCATGTCCTGTCCTCCGAAATCGGCTGAGCCTCGAAAAAAAGCGCCGGTTCCCAGCCCAGTGTACCTTCCAGCCGCAGCAGCGCCTTCTTGGTCTCGACACCCTCGCCGCCGGAGTATCCGCCCAGCGCCCCACCCGCGGCGACCACCCGATGACACGGCACGACCACCGGCAACGGATTGGCGCCACAGGCACCCGCCAGCGCGCGCGGCGACGTGCCCAGATCACGAGCCAGGGCGCCATAGGTCTCGATGCTGCCATAGGGAATGTCGCGCAGCCGGTCCCAGACCCGCCGCTGGAACGCTGTTCCCGTGGCGCGGAGCGGCAGGTCGAACGCCTGGAGCGCTCCGTCAAAATAGGCATCGAGCTGGCGGCGAGCCGCGCGCAACAGGGGCGTCGCCGCGGATGCTGTCTCGGACGCCCGTCCCCATTCCAGCGCCACCAGCGCCCCCTCCTCCTCGAAGAGGGTGAGAACACCGAGAGGAGACGGGAGGCTGATGTGGGGCATGGCTCGTTCTACGCCCGGCTCAGCGCCTGCCGCAAGGCCTCGGCATCCTGCAACGGCGGCGAGCAGGTCTGGCCGATGCAGACATAGGCCGCAGGCCGGCCGTCCACCAGCGTCTTGCCCGCGGCGGGATGGGACGGCGGCAGCACCATGTCAGGGGTGTGCTGGGACAGGACGACCAGCGGCGCTGAGGGCGCATGGCGCACTGCGGTCATCAGTGCGTGGACCGCCGCGTCGCCCTCCTCGCCGACGACGACCACCTGGATCGCCCGCTGCAGCAACTCGGCCGCCGTCAGCAGGCCGGGGATGCTCAGCAGGTATTGCGGATTGTCCCCGGAGAACAGGTGCGCCGCCGCCTCGGCCTGGTCACGATAGGCCGCCTCGCCAGTCAGCAGCCACAAACGGGCCAGTACCTCCACCATCGTGCCGTTGCCGGCCGGCACCGCGTTGTCGTTGATCGGTTTGGTCCGCACCAGCACGTCGATCGTGTCATCCGCCGAGAGGAACCAGCCGGGCTGCGCCGGATCGGCGTGGTGGCGGTCGGCGGTCGCGACCCACGCCCGCGCCTGTGTCAGATAGGCGGCCTCCCCGGTGGCCGCGTGCAGGGCGAGCGCGGCCCGGGCCATGTTGGCGTAATCGTCGAGAGTGCCGGGATGACGGGCGACGCCGGCGCGCCAGACGTGGTGCAGCCGGTCGCCGTCACCCAGGCGCGTGGCGATGAAACGGAACGCGGCTCGGGCGGCATCGAGCCAGCGCGGCTCATCGAACGTGGTCGCAGCGGTGACCAGGGCCGAGATCATCAACCCGTTCCAGTCGGCCAGCACCTTGTCGTCCCGTGCCGGCCGCACCCGGTGCGCGCGGGCCTGGTGCAGCTGCGCCCTGGACTCGGCCAGTGCCGGATCGCCGATCACCGCCTCTACGTGCGGATGGCCGGTCAGATTGAGAATGCTGTGCCCCTCCCAATTCCCGTGAGGCGAAACGTCGTACGCGCGCTTGAACGCGACAGCGGCGTCGCCGAGTACGGTCTCTACCTCGGCCGACGTCCAGACATAGTATTTCCCTTCGACCCCCTCGGAGTCGGCATCGAGCGCTGAGGCAAAGCCGAAGGCGCCGTCGCCGGCGCCGTCGTCCACACGCATTTCATCCAGGGCCCAGGCGACGCTCTCGCGGACCCGCGCGGCGTACAGCACCGAGCCGCTCTCCAGCCAGGCTTCGCTCAGCAGCTCGATCAGCAGGGCGTTGTCGTACAGCATTTTCTCGAAATGCGGGACGAGCCAGCGTTCATCGGTGGAATAACGGGCGAAGCCGCCGCCGATGTGGTCATAAATCCCGCCCCGGCTGATCTCGTTGAGTGTCAGCGTCACCGCCTCGCGGAACATCGGCGCGCGGGTGCGCCGCCACGCCCGCCAAAGCAGGCGGAAGAACACAGGCTGGGGAAACTTCGGTGCTCCCGCCGTCCCGCCGCGGATCGGATCGACCAAGCGCAGCGCCATCGTCGCCCCTTCGTTGAGGGTGGCCATCGTCATCCCGTTTCCCGGCTGGAACGCTCCGAGCTTGCCCAGGCCTTCGGTGAGCGCCGCGACGTTCTTGGCAATGCTCTCCTTCTGCTGGTGATAGGCTTGCGAGACGCGCTGCAGCACGTCAGTGAATCCCGGCTTGCCCCAACGTGCGGCCGGGGGGAAATACGTGCCGCCCCAGAAGGGCTCCCCTTTCGGCGTGAGGAACATGGTTAGCGGCCAGCCGCCATGCTCGCCCATCATCTGCAGCGCGGCTTGGTAGATCGTGTCGATGTCGGGCCGCTCCTCCCGGTCCACCTTGACGTTAACGAACAATTCATTCATCAGCCCAGCGATTGCGTCGTTTTCGAAGCTTTCGTGCGCCATTACGTGGCACCAGTGACAGGCGGCGTAACCGACGGAGAGCAGGAGAGGACGGTTCAGCCGATCCGCCTCCTCCAGCGCCGCGATGCCCCACGGCCGCCAGTGGACCGGGTTGTCCTTGTGCTGCAGCAGGTATGGGCTCGTCTCTTCGGACAACAGGTTGCGCGACATGACGAAGGCCTCCTTGGCGAGCGGGGGATGGGGACGGCGACGGCGCGATTGCGAATGACTTCGCTGTTGCTTAGGTTGGGCCTCGGCGCAAGCGCTACAACCCGAATGCACCTGTGGCACGCGGCGTTGCCCGAACTTGAACTGAGATAAACAAAGGGCCGACCAATGAAAATTCACATGGACATGGATCTGACGCCAGACGAGGCACGCACACTGTTCGGGCTTCCCGACGTGAAGCCGATGCAGAAAGCGATGATGGCGGAGATCGAAGCCCGCATGAAGAAGGCGCTGACAGCGATGGAGCCCGACGCGATCCTGAAGATGTGGCTTCCCGCCGGGATCCAGGGGCTGGAGCAGTGGCAGAAGTTCATCTGGTCGCGGATGACGGGCGGCGGCAAAGCCGACGAAGACGATAAGGCCTCCTGAGGTTGGCTAGCGTGCTCCCGGCGCCATACTATCGCTGTCACGTCTTCTGTTGCGTCAACGAGCGGCCGGCGGGGCACGAACGTGGCTCCTGCTCGAAGCGGGGGTCGGTGCGACTGCGCAACTATATGAAGGCGCGCGCGAAGGAACTGGGGCTGACCGACGTCCGCATCAACGCATCGGGATGTCTTGACCGTTGCGAACTGGGTCCGACCATGGTCGTCTATCCGGCCGGGATCTGGTATCGGTACAGCTCGCTTGCCGATGTCGACGAGATCCTCGAGAAGCATGTGGTGGGAGGAACGCCGGTGGCGCGATTGCTGCTGCACCCGGAGGACGGCCCCTTCCGGTAGCCGGCGCATGGCGGGAGCATCCGATACCATTTATGCACCGGCGACCGGCACCGGACGTGCGGGTGTCGCTATCATCCGCATCTCGGGAGGAGCGGCCGGGGCGGCGCTTGCGGCGTTGACCGGCCGCCAGCAGTGGCTGCCGCGGCGCGCCACCCGGGTGCAGTTGCGTAATCGCCATGGCGCCGCCCTCGATGACGCGCTGGCCCTGTGGTTTCCGGCCCCGGCGAGTTTCACGGGCGAAGACGTGGCCGAATTGCATGTGCACGGCGGCCGAGCCGTGAGCGCGGCCGTGCTCGGCGCCCTTGCCGGCGTGGCCGGCCTGCGTCCTGCGGACCCGGGCGAATTCTCGCGCCGGGCCTTTCGCAACGGCAAGCTCGACCTCACCCAGGCAGAGGCTCTTGCCGACCTCGTTGCAGCGGAGACCGAGGCCCAACGCCGCCAGGCGCTGCGGCAGTTGGAGGGCGCCCTCGGCAGCCTGTACGAGGGCTGGCGCCGCCGGTTGGTGGCGGCAATGGCGCTCCTGGCGGCGGAGATCGATTTCGCTGACGAGGATGACGTGCCGTCCGACCTTCATCATCGGGTACGCCGGGAGGCGGCCGCCCTGCGCCGGGAGGTGGAGGCCCATCTGGCGGATGGCAAACGCGGCGAGCGCATTCACGACGGCCTCTCGGTGGTCCTGACGGGCCCTCCGAACGCCGGCAAGTCCAGCCTGCTGAACGCGCTTGCCCGTCGGGACGCCGCCATCGTCGACGGCTCCCCGGGAACCACACGGGATATTCTTGAGGTGCCGATGGACATCGGCGGCCTGCCGGTGGTTCTGGCCGATACCGCCGGCCTGCGCTCCGCAGCGGGGGCCGTCGAGCAGGAGGGTGTGCGGCGCGCACGTCAGCGGGGGGCCGCCGCCGACCTCCGGATTCTGGTGCTAGACGGAGCGATTTGGCCGGAGATCGACGCGGAGGCACGAGCGATGTTGGACGACGACGGCCTGATCGTGATCAATAAGTCGGACCTCGGCCGCGTCGCCGGCGACGTGCGGGTGAACGGCCGGCAGGCTTTAGCAGTTTCGGCCCTGCTCGGCCATGGGCTTGGCGCACTGGTCACGGAGATCGGCCTTTGCCTGAACCGCCGGTTCGGCGATGACGCCACGCCGGCACCGACCCGGTTGCGGCATCGCCGGCTGCTAGAAATCTGCGGAACCGCGCTTGATCGGGCCGAGCGCCTGGAGGAGTCGGAATTGCTGGCCGAGGAGCTGAGGGCGGCATCCACGGCCCTCGGCCGGATCGTGGGACAGGTGGATGTCGAGGAGGTCCTCGACGTCGTGTTTCGCGAGTTTTGCATCGGGAAGTGATAACGATGGTTTCACGTGAAACATTCGCCTTTGCTGGTAGCGACGAACTCGTCGGCCACCACTTTGACGTCATCGTCGTCGGCGGGGGTCATGCCGGGTGCGAGGCCGCCGCGGCCGCAGCGCGGTTCGGCGCTCGTACCCTGCTGCTCACCCATGATCCCGAAAAGATCGGTGAAATGTCGTGCAACCCCGCCATCGGCGGCCTGGCCAAGGGTCAGATCGTCCGGGAGATCGACGCGCTCGACGGCATCATGGGCCGAGCCATCGACCGCGCCGGCATCCAGTTCCGCATTTTGAACCGCTCCAAGGGTCCTGCCGTCCACGGACCGCGCGCGCAGGCCGACCGCAGCCTCTATCGCCGCGCCGTCCAGTCCCTCCTCGCCGGGTTCGCCGACCTGACCGTGCGCGCTGCCGCTGTCGAAGGCCTCCTGGTCGGACCCGACGGTTCGGTGAACGGCGTCGAGACCGGTGACGGCAGGCGCGTCCGAGCCGGCGCGGTAGTGCTGACCACCGGCACCTTTCTGCGTGGCGAAATCCATCTCGGCGAGCGCCGCATCCCGGCCGGAAGGGTGGGCGAGGCTCCGGCCCTCGGCCTTTCGTCCGCGCTTGTCGCCGCTGGTGTCGCCCTCGGCCGCCTGAAGACCGGAACCCCGCCGCGGCTCGACGGCCGGACCATCGATTACGCGCCGCTGGCGGTCCAGGAGGGTGACGATCCCCCCGAGCCGTTTTCGTTTCTGACCGAGCGCATCGAAACGCCGCAGGTGGTTTGCCACATCACCGGAACGACCGCGGCCACCCACGTCCTCATCCGTGCTAACCTGAATCGCGCCCCGCTCTACTCCGGCCAGATCCAGAGCGTCGGGCCGCGCTACTGCCCCTCGATCGAGGATAAGGTCGTTCGCTTCGCCGATCGCGACCGCCACCAGATCTTCCTGGAACCCGAAGGGCTCGACGACGACACCGTGTACCCCAACGGCATCTCCACCTCGCTGCCCGAAGATGTCCAACGGGCCCTGCTGCGGACGATCCCCGGCCTGGAGAAGGCCGTGATGCTCCGCCCGGGTTACGCCATTGAGTATGACTTCGTCGACCCGCGCGAGCTGCGACCGACGCTGGAATGCCACCGTGCGCCGGGGCTCTTTCTCGCCGGCCAGATCAACGGCACGACCGGATACGAGGAAGCCGCCGGGCAGGGGCTCATCGCCGGGGCGAACGCGGCGCTGCGCGCGGGCGACGGCGGCACCCTGGTGCTGGACCGGACCGAGAGCTACATCGGCGTGATGATCGACGATCTGGTCACACTGGGAACGGACGAGCCTTACCGCATGTTCACCTCGCGGGCGGAATACCGACTGGCGCTGCGCGCCGACAACGCCGACCAGCGCCTGACCGAAAAAGGGATCGCGGCCGGCCTGGTGGGCCAAGCGCGGACCGAGGCATACCGCCACAAGGAAGCCGCGCTGCAGCGAGGCCGCCGGCAGCTCGAAGCCATCGCCGCCACTCCGCAAGCCTGGCGTCGGCTTGGGCTCGCGGTCAATCTGGACGGCGCCAGCCGGACGGCCTGGCAGCTCCTCGCCTATCCCGACGTGTCGGTCGCCCGGCTCGCCGAACTCTGGCCCGAGCTCAACGCCATCCCGGCGGCTCTGGCACAGCAATTGGACTCTGATGGCCGCTATCAGCCCTATCTGCGGCGACAGGATGCCGATGTTGCTGCCTTCCGGCGCGACCAGGCGTTGAGCCTCCCCGACGATCTGGACTACCGGCAGGTGGCCTGCCTCTCGACCGAGGTCCGGGATAAGCTGCAGCGGACACGGCCGGCCACCATCGCCGCGGCCGCCCGGGTCCCCGGCGTCACGCCAGCCGCTCTGACCGCCCTGCTCGGCCACGTGCGACGCGCCTCGCGAGCGGTCCCGACAACCTCCGCCTGACACTGTTTCACGTGAAACATCCGCTGGACGCCGCAGCGTTCGCCGAAGCGGTCGCTGCCGGCCCGGACCAGATGGAACGTCTGCACACCTATCTGGCCCTTCTCCGCCGCTGGCAGGCCCGCATCAATCTTGTCGGCCCAAAAACCCTGGAAGACCCCTGGCGCCGCCATTTCCTCGATTCCGCGCAGTTGCTCCCCCTGATGCCCCCCGTCGTGAACCGGTTGGTCGATCTCGGCAGCGGCGCGGGGTTTCCCGGCCTGGTGCTGGCCATTCTGTCCGGCGTACCTGTCACCCTCGTCGAATCCGATCAGCGGAAGTGCGCGTTTCTCCTCGAGGCCGCCCGCGCCACGACGACCACGCTTGAGGTGCTCCCCGCCCGAATCGAATCACTTGCGCCCGGCGATGCCGACGTGGTCACGGCGCGCGCCCTGGCGCCCCTTGCCAAGCTCATCAGCTATGCCGTTAACTGGTTGGCGCCCAACGGGATCTGCCTTTTCCCCAAGGGCCGCTCCGCCGCTGACGAATTGACCGATGCACAAAAAAACTGGAAACTGCAGGTCTCTTCTTTCCTCAGCCGTTCGGATGACGCCGCCATGATTCTGAGGATCGACCGGATCTCTCCCCGAACATGACACCCATCGCCGACGCCGGTACTTCCTCACCGCGCATCCTTGCCATCGCCAATCAGAAGGGCGGCGTTGGCAAGACGACAACCGCGATCAATCTCGCCACGGCACTTGCCGCCATCGACCAGAAGGTCGTCGTGCTCGACCTCGACCCCCAGGGCAATGCGTCCACCGGACTTGGTATCGCATCCGGCCAGCGTCGCCCGGGCGCCTACCAGGTGTTGATTGGCGAAGCGGATTTTGCCACCGCCCGCCGTAAGACGCTGGTCCCAGGTCTCGACATTATCCCGTCCGGCGTCGATCTGTCCGGCGCGGAGGTCGAACTTGTCGGGCTCGACGATCGCGAATCCATCCTGCGCCGGGTGTTGGGCGGCCCCGCCGCGTGCGACTACCTCCTGATCGACTGCCCGCCGGCCCTCGGACTGCTGACCCTGAACGCCCTGGTCGCCGCCCACGCGGTGCTTGTTCCCCTGCAATGCGAATTTTTCGCCCTGGAGGGAATCAGTCACCTGATGCGGACGATCGACCGGGTACGTCGTGTCTTCAATCCTCGCCTGGAAATCCAGGGCATCGTTCTGACCATGTTCGACAAGCGGAACCGCCTTTCCGAACTCGTCGCGACGGACGTCCGGGCCCATTTCGGCGACAAGGTTTACGAAACGGTGATCCCCCGCAACGTGCGCATTTCCGAGGCGCCCTCGCACGGCCGTCCGGTGCTGATCTACGACGTGGCCTGCGCCGGCTCCCGCGCCTACCTGCACCTGGCCGGCGAAGTGCTGCGCCGCGAGCGGGCGCTCTGATGAGTACCGATCCCAAGCTCCGCGGTCTCGGCCGCGGCCTGTCCGCCCTGCTCGGTGAAGATACCGGGGATGGGGTTCCCGTATCCCCCCGTGCGCCCCGGTCGTTGCCCATCGAGCAGCTTCGGCCCAGCCGTTTTCAGCCGCGCCACGGCATGGATGACGAGGCTCTTCGCGAACTGGCAGCCTCCATCGCCGAGAAGGGTGTCCTGCAGCCCATTCTTGTGCGCCGTGTCGCCGACGATCCTGCCGCCTTCGAAATCATCGCCGGGGAACGCCGCTGGCGCGCGGCGCAGCTTGCCCAGCTTCATGAGATACCGGCCCTCGTCCGCGACCTGAGCGATCAGGAGGCCCAGGAGATCGCGCTCATCGAGAATCTCCAGCGGCAGGATCTGAATGCCTTGGAGGAGGCCGAGGGCTATCGCCGGCTGATTCAGGACTATGCCCATACCCAGGACGATCTGGCCCGCAGTGTTGGCAAGAGCCGGAGCCATGTCGCCAACACGCTGCGCCTCCTGACGCTCCCCGAGCCCGTCAAGCGCCTTCTGGACGAAGGGCAGCTCACCGCTGGCCACGCCAGGGCTGTGCTCGGCTGCAGGGAGCCGGAAGCCGTCGCGCTCGCTGCGATCCGACGCGGCCTGAACGTTCGCCAGACGGAAGCGCTCGCCGCTGCCGAAAAGCCCGGCGAACCGGCGGCGCGGCGACGCCCTGCGAGCAAAGATTACGACACCATCGCGCTGGAACGCGACCTCGGCGCGTTGCTCGGCCTCCCCGTCGAGATTCGCTTTCGCGGCAACGGCGGTTCACTGGTCCTTCACTACACCGCGCTGGACCAGCTCGACGATATCCTGCACCGGTTGAGTCACGGCGCCCGCGGCAGACGGGCGGCCGCCTCGAATACCTGATCGTCGTTAATCGTTTCTTAACGCTTGTGATGGGGGAGGGCACGAACCTGCCTCGCCACGTCGAACAGGATCCGCTGACAAAGCAGGTCTTGAGGCGCGCCGGTGCGCTTGCAGGCAAGCTCGGCGTCGGCAACCAGCCCGAGCACCGTCGCCAGGAACTCCGGCCGCCACGCCTGTACCTGGCGCCGGAACTGTGGCTGCAGGCGATAGAAGACAGCCGGACGCACCGCCGCCACCGCCTGCGACAGGTCCCGACCCGCCGCCAGCGCGGCGCGCGCCTGGACGAGCCGATGCAGATACCGCGCCATCGCCCGAAGCAGCGCGATGGCGGACAAGCCCTCCGCCGTCGCCGCCTGAAGCACCCGATCAAGCCTTTCCACATCGCCGTCGCAGGCCGCTACCACGACGTCATCGAGGTTGATCGCACGCGCATCGCCGATCACGGCGAGCACGTCGCCCACCTCGATCCGGCCCGGCCCGCCGCAGTAGAGCGCCAGCTTCTCCAGCTCGCTGCGGGTGAGCCCCCGGTCGGCTCCAAGCGACGCCACCAGAGACTCCAGCGCGTCGTCCGACGCCGTCAGGCCATGCCGACGAAGTTCCTCGCCGATCACGCGCCGCAGCGCGTCGGCGTCGTCGAGGTAGCACCCGATCGCAGCCGCCCGGTCATCCTTCTCGAAGGCCTGACGCAAGGTTGACCGCGGACCGAGCTCGCCGGCCTCCACCACCACCAGACCGCCGGCCTTCCCTGCTAACAGGTTAATGACCGCCGCCGCGAGCGAATCCTTGCCGTCCCGGACGCGGACCACGCGCCGGCCGCCGGTAAACGGCAGGGCCGAAGCCTCGTCCAGCAAAATGGCCCGATCCTCCCGGAGCGTGTCAGCGGACAGCTCTGCGATCCGGAACGGATCATGGGTCCCGCCGGCTACCGCCTGCACGATCCTTTCGGCGCGCAGGCGCACCAGCCCTTCATCCGGGCCGTAGAACAACACCGCCACCACCGCCGGCTCGGGTTTTGCGACAAACGCCTCGATCCGAGCGCCGGTGATCTTCATCCGTCCGACTTTATTCGCCCATCACCGGAACCGGGGCGCCGGGCCCCGCAGGCTCTTCCGAAATCGGCAGCGGCCCTTGCGGCTCCTCTGCGCCCTCAGGTCCACCAACCGCAACGTAGCGGAGTGTCGCGAAGTGCGCGGCGAGCCGATTCCGGATCTCGTAGGCCAGCTGCTGAATGGCGCGCCTCCGTGCGTCGTCGGCGCCGGCCACTGTCGAAAAATCGTTGTCCAGAAGGTTGTAGCTGCTGATCGATCGCGCCCGTCCAGCCAGCACTTGGCTGCCTCCCGCGTCTTCCTGCAGCGAATAGTTGGCCGTCAGCTCGATCGTGGCCCGGCTCGCGAAACCGCTGCGTTCTACCGCGAACGTATCCAGCTTCTCACGGAGCTGAACGGCCAGGGTGTAGCGATCGGCGACGCCGCTCTTGGCGCCTGGGTTCAGCAGCTGCTCAAGCTCGTTGCGCAACTGCTGGCCGGAGCGGTCGGGAATCAGCGCCACGTCGATCGACGCAAGGTCGCTCGACATGGGGGCCGCATCGGGCTTTGGCGTTCCGTAAAGCGGCCGGAATCCGCAGCCCGAGCATCCGAGGACGGTGGCGGCCATCGCCCCCAGGATCATCCTCCAAGCCCATCTGTTGCGACGCCTCCTCGTCATACGACCACGTTAACGATGCGATTTGGCACCACGATGACGTTGCGGGGCGTTCTGCTCCCAATCATTTCTGCGACCTTCGGCAACGCCAGCGCCGCGGCGCGAATCTCTGCCGCATCCGCATTCGCCGCGAGTTCCAGCGTTCCCCGCAGCTTGCCATTGACTTGCACGCCCAGCGTCACCCGCTCCTCCACCAAAAGCTGCGGATCCGCCACCGGCCAGCACTCCTCCGCCAGCAGCGTGTCGTGACCAAGACGTTGCCACAGTTCTTCGGCCAGATGCGGCATCAGCGGCCCGATAAGGTGGACAATAGCTTCCATCGCCTCGTGCCGCGCCGCCCGCTGCGATGCCGACGCACCCGTGAGTTCAGACACGGCGTTGGTCAGCTCACGGACGCGCGCGACCGCACGGTTGAACCCGAACTTTTCCAGATCGGCGGTCACCTGGGCGATCGTCCGATGGACATCCCTGCGCAGTGCCGCTGCGGCACCGTCGGCCGCGATCGCAGCGGGGTCGCCCGCTCCTTCCGCAAGAACCGTGTCGATCATCCGCCACAGTCGGTTGATAAAGCGCCAGGCCCCTTCGACACCGGCGTCGGTCCATTCCAGGTCGCGTTCCGGCGGGCTGTCGGAGAGCATGAACAGCCGCGCCGTATCGGCACCATACGCTTCGATGATGCCCTCGGGATCGACGACGTTCTTCTTGGACTTGGACATTTTTTCCGACCGGCCCACGCTGACGAGGCCGCCGGAGGCCTGCTCGACCACCCGGTCGCCCTCGCGGGTCACCTCGTCCGGCGACAGCCACGCGCCAGAGTCGGAACGGTACGTCTCGTGGCAGACCATGCCTTGCGTCATCAGTCCGTTGAACGGCTCGTCGAGGCCGAGCCGGCCGCACCGGCGCAGCGCCCTGGTGAAGAAGCGCGAGTACAGCAGGTGCAGAATGGCGTGCTCGATGCCGCCAATATACTGATCGACCGGCATCCAATACTCGACGGCGGCGCGATCCAGGCCCTCTGCCGCGTGCGGCGAGCAGAAGCGCGCGAAATACCAGGACGATTCGAAGAAAGTATCGAAGGTATCGGTTTCCCGCTCGGCAGGACCCCCGCATCGAGGACAGGTCGCGCGCTTCCAGGTGGGGTGACGCTCGAGCGGATTTCCGGGCGTCCCGAAGTCGACATCTTCCGGCAGTCTTACCGGCAGATCGGCTTCCGGTACCGGGACGACGCCGCAATGCGGACAATTGAGGATCGGGATCGGGCAGCCCCAGTAGCGCTGCCGCGAAACGCCCCAGTCCCGCAAGCGGAAGTTCACCGCCCGCTCTCCGGCACCGTCGGCCGCCAGGCGGGTTACTGCCTCCCGCTTCGCGTCTTCGACGGAAAGGCCGTCGAGAAAGCGCGAGTTGATCAGCCGTCCCGGCCCCAGATACGCCGCGTCGGCAATGCGGTAACTTGCGGCATCGGCGTCCGCCGGAGCCACCACCGGAACGACCGGCAGATCGTAAGCCCGCGCGAAATCCAGATCCCGCTGATCATGGGCGGGGCAACCGAAGATGGCGCCGGTTCCGTACTCGGTCAGGACGAAGTTGGCAACGTAGACGGGCAGCTGCCAGCCCCCGTCGAAGGGATGCAGGAGCCGCAGCCCGGTATCGAATCCTTTCTTCTCCTGTGTCTCGAGTGCCGCCTCGCTGGTTGCGCTTCGTGCACATTCCGCCAGAAAGGCGGCAAGGCCGGGATTGCCGGCCGCCTGTTCCAGCGCCAAGCGGTGATCGGCAGCAATCGCGCAGAAGGACGCGCCGAACAAGGTGTCCGGACGCGTGGTGAACACCTCGAGCCGGTCGTCCCGCCCAACCAGACGGAACAGCACGCGGGCTCCCTCCGAGCGGCCGATCCAGTTCTCCTGCATCAGCCGAACGCGTTCGGGCCAGCGATCGAGGCTTTTCAGCCCCTCCAATAGCTCATCGGCATACTCCGTGATCTTCAGGAACCATTGCGCCAGCTTACGCCGTTCGACCGGAGCACCAGACCGCCAACCGCGGCCATCCACAACCTGCTCGTTGGCGAGCACGGTGTTTTCCACCGGATCCCAGTTTACCCAGGCTTCCCGACGATAGACGAGGCCCTCCCGCAGGAAGTCCAGAAACATCTTCTGCTCGTGCCTGTAGTACTCGGGATCGCATGTGGCAAACTCCCGATCCCAGTCGTAGGACAGGCCCATGCGCCGCAGTTGCTGGCGCATCGTCGAGATATTCTCGCGGGTCCAGGCCGCCGGATGCACCCGTCGTTGCATCGCCGCGTTCTCGGCCGGCAGCCCGAACGCATCCCAGCCCATCGGATGGAGCACGTTATATCCCTGCGCGCGCCTGAAGCGGGCGACGACGTCCCCAAGCGTGTAGTTGCGGACGTGCCCCATGTGGATCCGCCCGGAAGGGTATGGGAACATTTCAAGAACATAGAACTTGCGGCGGCCAGGATCCTCGCGCGCCGCAAAACAACGCCGCTCTTCCCAAACGGCCTGCCACTTGGCTTCGGTTCTTGCGAATTCGTAACGGGACATCGTTGCTCGCCGGTGGGCACGCGGCCGCATCGGGCATCGCTAGGCGCGAAGCCCGCGTCGACCACCGATTATTGCTGCAGCGTATCGAAACGGAGCTGCCGTGCCCTCGTCAAGATGGCATCCTCGATCCGGGTGTTGGTCCCATCCGGCACCGCCGCATCCTGCCAGCCGCCGGTTCCCTCCTGGACCTGGCGGAAAACGGCCACCCTCACACCATCCGCGCGAAGGGCCCGGCTCAGGATGTACACGTTCATCTTGAACCGTTCCTGCGGCGTATCCGGCATCGCATACCAGTCGGTAATGACAACACCGCCGAACGGGTCGGCGGAGTTCACGGGCATGAAAGAGATCGTATCCAGCGTCGCCCGCCAAAGGAACCCGTTGACACCGATTCCACCGCCGGTGTCGGGGTTCTGCTGCTGCTGGCCGCCGAGACCAACCGAAAGTCCGCCCTCGCCAAAAATCGAGTCACGCTGCTGATAAGGTGTCGAATCTCCGCGGCTGCGATTCGGATAGACCCCCTCCGGTTGCGTCGACCCGCACCCGGACAGGAGTGTTCCAAACAGTCCAACCGCTATGGCCGCGGCAGCGCAGCCGCGAGGAATCCGCCGCATCGTCAAGATCCTTCCTCTCGCCTGCTCCTAAACCGGCCACCGTGGCCTGTCAACAGGGCCGGTACAGCGGCGAGGACCAAGCCACAAGTCCCAATGTTGCGCTTCGAACACACTGCTGACTTTTAAGCACACATTCCGCTCGCAAAGAGTTGATCGATCAAAATCAGCGTGTCTTGATGCTTCGTATTCCAGTCAGGCGGGCGTCGTCAGGGCGTCCGGCGCAGAGGCTAACGGAACTCTAGAAGAACGCGAGGGTCTGGATGAGAAAACTACTATACGCGACAACCGCGCTGACCGCCGCGGCTCTGATCGCGGGCGCCGCGGGAGAGGCCGCCGCCCAAACATCGACTGCCCCCACCCTGCCGCAAACCGGCGCATCGCCTTCTCCTTATCGTGAGCAGCTGCCGGCGCAGTCTCCCGCGGTCATGCCGGCAACCCCGACGGACAAGCCCTTTGTCTCGAAGTCATCCGAGCGCATCAAGCTTGGTTTGTCCGGTTATTTCCAACAGTTCGCCGTGATCACGGATCAGAGCTATAAGACCCGTCCGACCGCGGCCGCCAATGACTCGCAGCGCTCCACACAATTCGTCGATAACAAGCACAATGCCGAAGTGTGCGTGATTGGTCAGACCACGCTCGACAGCGGCCTGACCGTCGGCGTGAATATTCAGATTGAAGCGTTTACCGAATCCGACACGATCGACGAATCCTATTTGTTCCTGCAGTCGCCGACGATGGGCCAGTTGATCATCGGTGATGAGAACAACGCCGGCTACCTGCTGCACGTCACCGCGCCTGACGGCGGTATCAGCCTCGACTCGGGCGACCTCTGCAACCTGCGGGCCTTCGAGACCGGTACCGGAACGCAGCAGGCAACCAATTATGGCGGTCTCGGCGCGAACCTCTTCGATTCGCCGACCTGCACCACCAACCTCCGAATTAATGACAACGACTCCGGCAAGTTTACCTACATCACGCCGCGGTTTGCCGGCTTCCAGGCGGGCATTTCGTACATCCCGAACCTCGAGTCGGGCGGCGACAACAACAGCGCGCTGACGGCCGTCGGCACAGGTGATAACGGCCGGAATAGCGGTCTTTCCAATGGCGTAGCCGGTGGTCTGAATTACACCGAAACCTTTGGTGACTTTGGCGTGCAGGCCTCGGGCGGCGCGATGTGGGCGGAGTCGTTCTCCGGCGGCGCCAACGGGTCCAATGCCAACCTGCTGGCCTACAACGCCGGTGCTCAGCTCAGCATCGCCGGCTTCAGCTTCGGCGGTGGCTGGTTGTACGTTCCGCAAGGCCAGCGCGGCGTTCTGACCGCAGCACAGGCGGCGAGCACAGGCGGCACCGCCGGCAGCCCGATCCGCTCGAACGGCATGAGCTGGACGGCCGGCGCCGCGTATGAGTTCGGCCCCTACAAAATCGGCGTCGATTACATGAAGGGCGACAACAACAAGACGACCGCAGGCGGCAAGGATCGCCTGGAGCAGGCGATCCTCTCCGGAACCTATACCATGGGGCCCGGCATCCGACTGGTCGGCGGCGTCATGTACTACGACTGGGAAGAAGAAAACAATATGTCGAAAAACAACGGCATCGGTGGGCTGACCGGTCTGAAGCTCGCCTTTTAACAAGAAGAGCATTCTTTTCGGAACTGAAAGGGCGGTCCATGACCGCCCTTTCTTTTCACGCCTCGGG
>WBZV01000083.1_pt1 | contig 63723 bp, 50 predicted proteins | sample 5204221 | NCBI WGS metagenome assembly WBZV01 (sample SAMN12344360, study PRJNA552823) | activated sludge metagenome | biome: Activated sludge suspended growth; feature: Nitrification reactor; material: Wastewater; isolation source: activated sludge from nitrification reactor of wastewater... | reverse complement strand
CCGAGCCATGGCCGGGCATGCCGCCGAGCAGACGGCCTACTACCGCGAGGTCTTCGCCGCTGCCGGCCAGGATCCGCGGGAGCTGACCTGGGAGAGCTTCCGGCGCCTGCCCATCACCCCCAAGGCCCACCTGCGCGACCGCGGCGCCGACTTCGTGGCCGACGATGCCCAGCCCGCCTACTGCTCCTTCACCGGCGGCACCACCGGCGGCCGGCCCACCGCGCTCTGGTGGTCGGAGCACGAGTTCGCGCAGACGGCAGCCATCCAGAACATCCAGGGTATGCTCGGCGGGGACATCGACAGCGACATCGGCCTGCTCGCGGCCGACAGCACGCAGTTCCTCTCGGTCACCGTCAACAGCCGGGCGGCCGTAGGCACCGGCGACGCGGTCATCTGGGGCCGGCTGCACAGCGCCAACGCCACCCTCGACCAGCTGATGCAGGTCCACCGGCTGGGGCCGCGGCGGATGAAGCCCTCCACGGTCACCACCTTCCCCTCGTACTGGGGCCGCTTGGTGGAGGCGGGACGGCGCCGGGACCTGGGGCCCTCCGACTTCGGACTGCGCTTCGCCATCCTGGGCGGCGAGGTGCTGACCCAGGGCCTGCTGCGCCGCGCCAAGGAGGTCTTCGGCGACCTGCCCACCTACGACGTCTACGGCGCCAGCGAACTATGGGGCGCCGGCGGGTCATTCCGCTGCCCGGGGGGGCGCTTCCACTTCGGCCACGGGGCCCACTTCGAGTTCCTGAATCCGGACACCTTCGAGCCGGCGGCGGCGGGCACGGTGGGCACGATGGTGGCCACCCCCATGCCGCCGGCGAGGGAGACCACCTTGCTCCTGCGCTACGACACCGAAGACCTCTTCGAAGTCCATGCCGAGGCGGACCACTGCGCCTTCGGCTCCTCCTCCATCGGGGCCATGATGGGCAAGCGCACGCTCAGCCTGCGCCACCCGGACGGCCGCTGGACCTTCCCCCGCCAGGTGCTGGAAGCCCTGGAAGACCTGGACGAGGTCCCCCTGCCCGCCCGCTGCGGCTTCTGGGCCGACGGCAACGCCGTGGTGGTGGAGGTGGTCGCGCCGGGCGCGGACGGCCGGACGAGGGCGCGCATCGCGGAGAGCTTGGAGGCCCAGGGCCTGCGCCTGGCGGCCCTCCACCTCCGCGACAGGGCGGACGAGCTGGAGCGGCCCTACCCGCGGAGATGCGACGGCCGCTGACGGGGCGCGCGGCCCCGCCCGCTCACGGATCCTCGCCCAGCGCGGCGTAATAGGCCGCCACCCGCCCCCCCGCCCCGGCGCGGGTGTAGACGTCGGCGCGGCGACGGTCGATGGCATCCACGATGACCGCCGCCACCTCCTCGGCCGACTGCGAGTCCGGGAGGCTGCGGGAGTCGGGCCCGCCGTGCAGAGCGTTCACGCCGAACTCGGTGCGCACCACGCCCGGCGAGACCAGGGTGAATTGGATGCCCGGATGCTCCGCCTGGACCTCGGCGCGCATGTTGGCCGTGAGCGCGTTCACGAAGTGCTTGGCCCCGGTGTAGGCCGAGCGGAGGGGGGCAAAGGGAATGCGTCCCAGCATGGAGGAGACATTGACCACCTGCCCCGTGCCGCGCTCCCGGAAATGCGGCAGGACTTCCTGCATGCCGTAGAGCACCGACTTCACGTTGACCCGGACCATCTCGTCCAGGTCCTCGTCCGTGAGCTGCGAGGGCTGGCGGCTGATGCCCTGCCCGGCGTTGTTGACCCACACGTCCACCCGCCCGAAGCGCGCCAGGGCCTCGCGCACCACCCGCCGCACGTCCTCGCGCCGAGTCACGTCGGCCGCCGCCACCAGGGCGCGATCGCCGCAGCGCGCGGCCACCGCCCGCAGCGCGGGCTCGCGCCGCGCCACCAGCACCACGGCGTCGCCGCGGGCGCCCAGCATCTGGGCCAGGGCAGCGCCGATGCCGGAGCTGGCGCCGGTGATCACCACCACCTTGTCGTCCATGCCGTCTCTCTCCTGAGGGGGCCGCAGGGCGAGACATCAGCTTAGCACGGCGGGCGCCCGGCCCGGGATCGGGATCCGCCGCTCCCGGTTCACCCCGCCGCCGGCTACCGGTCCGCCCGCCGCCGCTCAGCCCGTGGGCCCCCGGTCCACCAGGGGCACGAAGCGCACCGGCAGGCAGGCGCGGCGCTCCAGCCTGCCGTCCGCGTGCCTGACGATGCGCTCCAGTACCTGGTCCTTGAAGCCTCGGCCGACGGGGATCACCAGGCGGCCGCCGGGGCGAAGCTGCCGCAGCAGCGCCTCCGGGAGGTCCGGGCTGACCGCGGCCACCAGGATGGCGTCGTAGGGCGCGGCCGGGGGGTAACCCGCGCGGCCGTCTCCGACGTGGACCTGCACCGGGTAGCCCAGCGCCTGGAGGCGCCCCGCGGCCGCGGAAGCCAGGATCCGGATTCGCTCGACGCTGTGCACCTCGCCGGCCAGGAGCGACAGCAGGGCCGCCTGGTAACCGGAGCCCGTACCCACCTCCAGCACGCGGTCGCCGGGTCCGAGATCGGCGAGGTCGGTCATCAGGGCAACGATGAAGGGCTGCGAGATCGTCTGCGCCTGACCGATGGGCAGGGCCTCGTCGGCGTAGGCGAACCCGGCCAGCTCCGGGGGCAGGAAGGCCTCCCGCGGCACCCGGCGCAGGGCATCGAGGACCCGCGGCGACAGCCAGGGCCGGCCGGTCCGGTAGCCGCATTCGGCCGCTGCGGCGACCACCGTCGCGATCATGCGCTCGCGGGCGCCGTCAGCCTCTCGCTCCCTCATGCGCCGTGGTTCCCGTCCTGCGCGGGTTCATCCCGCTGGACTGGCAGGTGCCACCACCATCCAAGACCGCGCATTCAGGTCGCCCGGTCGCCCTCAGCCCGCCGCATCGAAGGCGGCCTTCACCCAGCCCAGCAGCTCCGCATCCACCTCGTCCACCTGGGCCAGGCGGATCTTGTAGTTGCACATGCCGCCGGCCGCCTGCTCGACCAGGCGCCCGGCGGGCAGGCCCTTGGCGTTGAGGCCCAGCTCCACCTGCGTCTTGGTGGCCGGCCCCAGCATGGCGAACTGCTTCTTGCGGCGCAGCGAGACATAGCCCTTCTTCGGCGCCACCTCGAAGTCGGCGCCGAAACCCTCCAGCGCCGCCATCACGGCCTCGTGGATGGGGCGGAGGGCGGCCTTGGGGCCGACGTAGAGCTCGTCGAGCACGGACGTCGCGTCCAGGCCCCGGTCGGCCGCCTGCGATGCGCCGTCCGAACGCCGCACGTGGTGGGCCAGGGTGTTGGCATCTCCGTGGCCCAGGCCGAAGCGTTCCTGCAGCAGGGCCCGGATCTCGCCATGCTTCTGCAGGCCGCTGGCCTGGACGAAGGCGGCCAGCGCTTCCAGGCTCTGGCCGCTGCGCTGCTCGATGTTGCGCAGCTGGGTGGCGGTGGCTTGATCGATGGCATTCATGGTCGGCCTCGCTTTCATCCGTTGCTGGGGATCGGTCAGTCGCAGGTTGAGGGCTGCTCATCCGCTGGGTCGCACCGGACGGGCATGGCCCGACGACCCGCCCGGCGCTGAAGAGAAAGGGGCGGCAGGCCGAAGCCCGCCGCCCCTCGAAATCACCAGTCCGCTGCGTCGACGGTCGGCACCGCTCGCCCTCAGCGCTCCAGCGCCGCCTCGAGGCGGATGGGCGCGGCAAGGCCGGCCTCCGGGTGGAGGGTGACGGTCACCGTCCTTCCTTCGCCGATCCGCTCGGGCTGCAGGTCCAACCGCAGCCCCTGGGCCGGGCGGCCGGCGCCGAGGTCGAGGGTCTCCACCCGGCCGTCCGACCAGGCCAGGGTGGCGCTCCGGATGCGCACGGGCTTGGCTGCCCTGCCGAGGTCCACGCGCAGCTGGGGCCGGCCGTCGGCGCCCTGGGCCAGGACGGCCCTCGGGCGGATGTTCTTGGCCAGGAAGTTGTAGGCGTCACCCAGGAGCTGGTCGCGGGACGCCGTGCTCTCGGCCCCCTTGCCCACACCCTCCAGGCCGAAGCCCCAGAACATGGCGTTCCAGGCGATCTTGGACTCCGGATCGTGCTGTCCGGCGATGTAGGTGCCCACCACCATCGTCTCGGTCTCCTCGGTGCCGCTGACCACCTTGGTCACCGGGAAGGTCCAGAGGGGCCGGGCCCAGTGGCTGATGGTCTTGCCGCGGCCGCCGGGAGCCACCGTCCAGGCCGCGTCGTCCACGTCGCCCAGGTTGGCCGCCAGCACCTGCTCCAGCTCGGGGGTGCTGGGATCGTTGGCCACGGTGCCCTTGAAGTCGCCCATCAACTGGCCGGAGGCGAAGGTGTACTGGTTGCCGGCCGCGCCGTCCTTGGCCATGGCGCCGGTGGAAAGGTCCAGGCTGTACTTGCTGAAGGGCGTGTCGGCCTCGGCGTCCGCATGCGGCGCCAACAGGACCTCGCGCTCCGGCTTGTCCGGCGCCGAGGGGTAGGGCACCAGGTGGCGGCCGGAGAGCGTGGCGGTGTAGACCGGCCGGAAGCCGGCGAAGTAGCGGGCCCAGCACATCTCGCAACCCACGTTCTGGCTGGGGCCGGCCCATTGGTGGGGCCAGGTCTCCTTGTAGGCGGCGCGGTTGGCCGCGGTATCCGTCATGCGCCCACCCCAGTTCAGGTAGCGCCAGAAATTGGGGGTGCCCTGGCCGGTGATCAGCATCGCGCCGCCGCCCAGCAGGTAGTTCTGGTACTGGAACTGGCCCACGAGCGCCGCCTGGAAGGAGATCGGGCTCTGGTTGCTGTTGAGGATCACCAGGTCATGGCGGTACATGTCCTCGTAGCTGGGATGGCTGTTGCGCAGGGCGGGGCCGGTGGAGCCGGCAGGGCGATCGGCGGCGTCGCCCATCCAGTGGATGTCGTAGGTCAGGCCCAGCTTGTCGAGGGCCGCCGTGTAGGCATCGATGTGGTTCGGCGTGTTGCCGTAGGTCCAGTTGACCAGGAGGACGTCCTTGCGGGCCGTCGGATTGTCGACAAAGGCGTGGTAGGCGATGCGCAGGGTGCGCAGGTCCTCCTCGGCCGGCTCATCACCCTGCTCCGGCGCTTGTTCGGCCGCGGCATCCCCGTCGGCCGCCGCCGCGCTGCCCTCGAAGCCGGCGCCATGAAGCATGGCCGGCAGGTAGATGCCGGGCGGGGCCGGCGCCTTGTCCCGCTGGCGCAGGACCACGTAGCCCCACTGCTCGGCCTTGTCGGTGCCGCTCACGTCCAGGCTGACCGTCAGGCTGCCGCCCTTCTCCTTGTCCACGGTCAGCACGTCGGCCGACACCGTGGCCTGGGCCTTGCCGCTGGAGCCCCCCGGCTCCACCGTCACATCCCACCAGGTCGTCTCGCCGTTGGCGCTCTCCAGGGCCACCGCGATGTCCTTGGCCTGGCCCGGCTTCATCACGCCGAAGCTAGCCTTGGGCGGGTCCATGAAGATGCGCGGGTCGTGGGCGTCCGAGAGGTCCAGCCGGCCCGGGCCGGACTGGGTGACGTCGGCCTGGACGCGGGTTTCGACCGGGCCTGCGGTGACCACCGGCTCCGAGCTGCTGATCAGGGCCGAGCGGAGCTGGTCCACCGTCCAATCGGGGTGCATCGAGCGGAGCAGGCCGGCGGCTCCGGTCACGTGCGGGGCAGCCATGCTGGTGCCGGAGTAGGGCGGCCAGGCCGGGATCTTGGGCGGGATGGCGTCGGTGGTGTTGTTGTCGTTGAGCACCGAGCTGAGGATGTCGGTGCCGGGGGCGGAGATGTCCGGCTTGATGGTCCAGTCCAGGCCCGGTCCGCGGCTGGACGAGGGGGCCAGGTAGTCCGGCACGCCCAGGTAGTCGCGCTGGACCTGCAGGCCGTAGCTGACCGTCAAGCTGTTGCCCGCCTTCAGCCATTCGGCCAGCGCCTTGGCGCCCGGCAAGCCCATGGACATGGCGGGCAGGGCCACGTTCTGGGCCCCGGCGCCGCCGAAGCGGTCGTAGTAGAGGTAGAAGATGGCCTTGGCGCCGCTGTTCTGCATGTTGACCGCGCGGCTGGGGAAGTCGCAGGTGCCCACCTGGCCGCCTTGGGCATCGATGCGCTCCACCACCGCGATCTTGCCGCGCACATTGTCCGCCGGGCCGCAGCCGCCGCCGGCAACGAAGGCCATCTCGCCGGTCATCGTGTCGGTGTAGGGCTTGACCGGGGCGCCCAGGAGGCTCTTGAGCGCGTCCGGCACGTCGCTCTCCATCACCTCGATGCGCACGCCCGTGCGGCCGTTGGAGCTGGTGTTGCCCACCACCATCAGGTCCTCGGAGTACTTCCAGCCGCCGGAGAGCGAGGTGCGGCCGTTGCCGCCGGCGTTGCCGGAGGAGCCGACCACCAGGACGCCGCCGTCGGCGGCGCCGGACATGGCCAGGGCCACCGGATGGGTCTCGGGGCGGTCCATCAGCCAGGTGGTGGTGCCGAGGCTCAGGTTGACGGCGTCGATCTTGTCCTCGGCGGCCATGACCTCGAAGGCGGCCAGCATTTCAGGGGTATCGCCGAAGACGGGGTAGGTGAAGACCTGGGCCATGGGCGCGATGCCGGCCATCTCCACCTCGACGCCAGGGACCACCTCGTATTTGCCCCAGCGGCCGGCGATGGTGCCGGCCACGTGCGAGCCGTGGGCGCTGACGTACAGGCCCAGGCCCGCCTCGGTGATCTCGGCCTCGCTGAGGACGTCGGAGAAGACGCGGAAGGCCACCACCTTGTTGTTGACGAGGTCCGTCTGGACGGGGAAGTCCTTGACGGTCCCGTCGCGCAGGTGGTACTTGGCCAGGGGGTAGCCGGCCTCGGGCTCCGGCATGCCCTCGTCATCGAAGAAGGGATGGTTGACGGCGTTGCCGGCCTCCATGGTGCCCACGCGGGCGCCCAGGCCGGCCTCGGGCAGGCCGCCGGCGGCCTCCCAGGCCTTCACCGTGCCCACCAGGTCCTTGGTGCTGTCCATCTCGGGCACCAGCTTCTCGGCAGGGTAGACCAGGCGCACGCCGGGCAGCTGGCGGGCCCGCTCGGCGTTGGCGTAGGTGAGCCGAGCGGTGAAGCCGTTGAGCGTCACCTTGTACTGCCAGTCGCGGTCCCGGAACTCGGGCGCAAGGTACTGCAGGCGGGCGATGGCCTCCTCCTGCAAGGCATCCAGGTGGGCGAGGTAGGCCTTGGCCTCCCGCGTGCTGACGTCCACGTGCACGCCCTTGTAGCGGGCGGGGTCCTGAGCCCGGACGGCCTGGGGCGCGGTGGCGGCCAGGCCGGGCAGGCCGCCGGTGTAGGAGGCCAGGGGCGGGTCCTCCAGGACGACGATGTAGCGGTGCGTGGCTGCCTGGCCCTCGTCGGCCGGGCGGGCGGTGGCGGGGCGATGGCCCCAGGCCAGGGCCATGCAGGCCAAGGCAGTCCGGACGAGCGGTCGACGGAAACGATGCAGCATGGCGGTGGTTCCCCCTCCTGGATCACGCGGGCGGCGCCGGGGCCGCAGGGCCGGAAATGGCCGCACTCCCCCGCGGTGGACGTCGGCCCCTTGAGACGCCGGCCTGGGGCCCGGTGTGACCGCGCGCCGCGGGGGGATGGCGAGGCGGAGTGTACCCGGCCTGGGGGGAAGGGTCAATGCGTCCGGCGGGAGGGGGGGTGTGGGCGTGGCGGAGGGCGTGGAAGCCGGCGGGGGGCATCGCCTTGGTGGGGTCAGTTGCTGATAGAGGGCGTCTGCCGAAGGAATTCCGGCCCCGTTGCGCGCGCCAGCAGGAACTCCGCGATGGAAGGCGCGGTGATCGTGAAGCCGAGGCCCTTGCCGTCCTTCGACGTGCGAACGGGCTTGACCGGGCCCCCGGTGATCGCGACGAGACGCACGGCGACCCATTCGACCGACGATGCCCGCAGCGCGCTCTCCATCCGTTCCTTGTCGTCGACGATGGGCTGCAACCAACGAAGGAACAGGGGAACCAGGACGCGGTTCACCAGCCACAGTCCGCTGCCGCCGGTCCCGACGTTCGACATGCAGACGATGCGCGGAACGCCATGCTTCTGCATGGCCGCGAGCGCTGCCTTCACCGAATCCGAGATGAGCGTCGTGGGCTTTCCATCGCCCTTGCCGCCCACGCCGAGGCAGTGAATCACGACGTCGGCCCCGTGGACGCAGGCCTCGACATCCGTCGGTGACGTCGGACTCCCTCCGATCACCCTGAGCCGTTCATGCGTGATGCGGAGGACCGCGGGGTTCCGAACCAAAGCAACGACGCGATGCCCCGCGGCCAACGCGCGCTCTACGACCAGACCACCGGTGAGTCCGGTAGCGCCAAAGACGGCGATGTTCACGGGCAGGCTCCTGTCGTGGATTGAGGAGAGGCGGACCTGGAATGCGAGGCAGTTCTCATGTTCACACCGTGAACTTTACCCAAGAAGTGCACGGTGTCAACATTGCGATGTGGATCCTTCGAAATCGCCCTACCACCATGGCGACCTGCGGAACGCGCTCGTGGTCGCCGGCTTCGGCCTCGTCGAGCAGGTCGGCGCGGAAGCGTTCAGCCTGCGTGAGGTCGCGCGCGAGGTCGGTGTATCCGCGAACGCGGCCTACCGCCACTTCGAGCACAAGGGGGCCCTCCTGATGGCCATCGCGGTGAGCGGCTTCGAGCGTCTCTCCGCGGAAATGCAGGAGGCCATGCTCGCGGCTCGGCCCAAGGGCGCCGTGCAGTCGCCTGCGGTCGCCCGATTCAACGCCGCGGCGCACGCTTATGTCGACTTTGCTCTCGGACATCCCCAGCTCTACGGATTGATGTTCGGTTCAACTGGACGGGCTTGCCTGGCGGCGGAAGGAGCGCTGGTCGGCCCGACACCCGGGCAGCTGCTCGGGCGCGTCCTCGACGCGCTCGTCGAAGAGCAGACGATCTCGAAGCAACATCGCGCGGGCGCTGAGGTTCATGTTTGGTCCGCGGTCCACGGCTTCGCCTCGCTGGCGCAGGGCGGACCACTCGCCCAGTTCAGCCCGAAGGCGCGCCTTGATGCTTTGGAGGGGCTGCTCGTCTTTGTCATCGCCGGACTTCGCGGCTGAGTCCCAGAAGCCGGGCCTTTGCGGTCGGCAGCCAAAGCGATCGGCGTGACCCAGGGTGTCTCGCGGCATTGGCTGGCGCGCCGGGCAGCAGATCCCGCTATGATCCTGCCCCTCTCCCCCAAGCCATCCACCCCGCCTCAACCGAACCTGACCCGAGGAGGCCCCCCATGACCGTTCCCGACGTCCTCGCCCTGCTCGACGCCGAACGCGACGAGCGGGGCATCCGCAACTGGGCGAGGCTGGGCGACGCGACCGCCGGGATGAGGAGCTACGGCATCGGGCTCACCCGGCTGCGCAAGCTGGCCAGGCAGATCGGGCGCGACCGGGCCTTGGCCCAGGAACTCTGGCAGACCGACGTCCACGAGGCCAGGGTGCTCGCCCTGCTCATCGACGATCCGGCGGGCATCACCCGGGAGCAGGCCGAGAAGCAGGTGGAGGAACTGGCCGGCGGCATGCTGGCCCACGTGTTCGCCTCCTGCGACGCCACGCTCGCCAAGACCCCCTTCGTGGTCGAGCTGGCCGAGCAGTGGGTCAGGAGCGAGGATCCCGTCCGCCGCGACTGCGGCTACGGCCTGCTCTACGAGGCCTCGAAGTTCAGCGGCAGGAAGGCGCCCAGCGAGGCCTTCTTCCTCGCCCATGTGCAGCGCATCGCGGACAGCATCGACAGCGAGCCGGAGCGGGTCCGGATGGCGATGGGTTTGGCGCTGATGGGAATCGGCAAGCGCAGCGCCGCCTTGAACCGCGCGGCCCTGGAGGTGGCTCGGAGGGTGGGCCCCATCGCCTTCACCTCCGTCAGTGGTGACTGCGAGCCCTTCGACGTGGCCAAGCACCTGACCACCGAGCGGCTGAAGGAGAAGCTGGGGATGTGAGCGAGCCGGACGAGCATCGCCGCCCGACCCTCACCCCCCCTCGAACGCAATCCCCGCCCCCCGCAGCCGCTCGTGCACCAGGGCCATCAGCTGCGGCCGCAGGTCCGCGCCGCGGCCGAAGCGGGTGCGGGCCAGGAGGGTGAGGTCCGTCTGGGCGCCCAGCTCGCCGCTCTTGGAGATGATCTGCCAGGGGCCGTCCAGGTCCGGCAGCGCGGCGGCCGCCTCGTCGCCCAGCTCGGCCAACAGCGGCAGGGCCCGGGCCACGTCCACCGAGGCCAGGCGCAGGTGGACGTCTGCGGTGGAGAAGAGGCCCCGGCTGTAGTTGTGCACGATGCGGATCTCGCCGTTGGGCACCGTGACCAGCTCGCCGGTCATGGCCCTGAGCAGGGTGCTGCGCAGGTTCACCCGCTCGATGACCCCTTCCTCCACGCCCAGGCGAACCTTCTCGCCCACCGAGAAGGCGTCCTCGATCACGAAGCCGATCCCCGCCAGGTAGTCCGAGATCAGGGGCCGGGCCGCCAGGCCGATACCCGCACCCAGGAGGCCGATGGCCCAGGCCAGGGATTGCGCCGGCACCTGGACCAGGCGCAGCAGCACCCAGATCGCGGCCGCGAAGAAGGCCAGGGCCGAGATCCCGTCGGCGATCAGGCCCTGGAGCGTCATCTGCCGCGCCGGGCGATGCTCCCGCGCGCGCCCGGCGTAGCGGCTGAGGCGCACCAGGCGCCGCGCCAGGCCCCAGCTCATGGCGCGCACCCACCAGAGCACGGCCAGGAGGACCGCCAGTTGGGCCAGGCCCTGGCCCCAGGGGCCGCGCAGCACATCGCGCAGCCAGGGCGGAAGAGCGTTCATTCCCCGATGATACGCCATCCCCCGCCCCGCGATCCGTCCGCTGGCCCGGGGCAGGGCTCCCGACTATACTCGACCTTCCGCCCATTCATCCCGCCGGGGTCGGCATCCGACGTTAGCCGAGGGGGCCGGTCAAGGCCCCGCCGCCGCTGCCGACCGCGGCCGTCGCTTCCCCATGAAGGAGAGTTGGCATCGCCATGAAGGACTACCGTTCTGACCGCATCCACAACGTCGCCCTGGTGGGCCACAGCGGCGCCGGGAAGACGACCCTCACCGAGGCCGCCCTGTACCTGACCAAGGCGATCACCCGCATGGGGCGCACCGAGGACGGCAACACGGTCTCGGACTTCGACCCCGAAGAGGTGCGGCGCGGGATCTCCATCTCCACCAGCCTCGTCCCGGTGGAGTGGGACGGTCACAAGATCAACTTCCTGGACACGCCCGGCTACGCAGACTTCGTGGGCGAGGTCATCACCGCCCTGTCGGCCGCCGACTACGGGGTGGTGGTGGTCGACTCCGTCGCCGGCGTCGAGGTGGGGACCGAGCTCGCCTGGCAGGCGCTGGACGAGTTGAACCTGCCGCGCATGGTCGTCATCAACAAGATGGAACGGGACAACGCCAGCTCCGCGCGGGTGCTGGCCTCGCTCCGCGAGCACTTCCCCGAGGTGCGCTTCACCCCGATGGTCCTGCCCGTGGGCGAGAAGGCCGCCTTCCAGGGCGTCTACCGCCTGAACAGCGGCAAGCCCAGCCTGGGCCCCGAGGGCAAGGAGGGCGCCGTCGGCGCCGAGATCACCGACGCCGCCGCGTCCGCCCGCCTGTCCCTGGTCGAGGCCGCCGCGGAGGGCGAGGACGAGCTGATGATGAAGTACTTCGACGAGGGCGACCTCAGCCCGGACGAGGTGCGCCACGGCCTGCCCCTGGCCTCGCGCGCCGGCAAGTTCGTCCCCGTCCTGATGACCGCCGCCGTCGACTGCCGGGGCATGCTGGCCTTCCTGGAGACCCTGAAGTACCTCGCCCCCACCGCCGGCACCGCCCTGCCGCGGGCGGCGCAGCGCCGGTCGGACGGCGGGGCCACCACCCTCAGCGCCGACGACGGGCACCTGGCGGCCCTGGTCTTCAAGACCCAGGCCGACCCCTACGTCGGCAAGCTGCAGTACCTCCGGGTGATGGCCGGCGAGTTGAAGGCCGACTCCCGCGTGCTCAACCTCAACCAGGGCGAGGAGGAGCGCATCGGCCCCGTCTACGTGCTCCGGGGCAAGGAGCAGCTGACCGTGGGCCATCTCTACCCCGGCGATATCGGAGCCGTGGCCAAGCTGCAGCACACGCACACCGGCGACACCCTGGGCGAGAAGGACAGCCCCGCCGTCTTCCTCCCCTTCAACTTCCCGCAGCCCCTCTACTCCGTGTCGCTGCGCCCCGCCACCCAGGCCGACGGCGCCAAGCTGGGGCAGGCCCTGCAGAAGCTGGCGGAAGAGGACCGCACCCTGGTCCCCCATTTCGAGGATGCCACCCACGAGCTGCTCCTCAGCGGCATGGGCGACTCCCACATCGCGGTGGCCGTGCACCACCTGAAGGACAAGTTCGGCGTCGCGGTGGAGACCAAGGTGCCGCGCATCCCCTACCGCGAGACCGTGACCCGCCCCGGCAAGGCCCAGTACCGCCACAAGAAGCAGACCGGCGGCGCCGGGCAGTTCGCCGAGGTGCACCTGCGCGTCGAGCCCCTGCCCGCCGGCTCCGGCTTCGAGTTCGCCTCCGAGATCTTCGGCGGATCCATCAGCCACAACTTCATCCCCTCCATCGAGAAGGGCGTCACGGCTGTCATGAAGGAGGGCGTCATCGCCCACTGCCCCGTGGTGGACGTCAAGGCCGTGGTCTACGACGGCAAGGAACACCCCGTGGACTCGAAGGACATCGCCTTCCAGATCGCCGGGCGCGAGGCCTTCAAGGAGGCCATGATGCAGGCCGGGCCGGTGCTGCAGGAACCGGTCTACCGCCTGAAGATCACCGTTCCCGCGGCCCAGATGGGCGATGTCCTGGGGGACATGAACACCCGCCGCGGCATCGTCCAGGGCTCCGACCAGGTGGGAGCCAAGGCGGTGGTCACCGTCCAGGCCCCCCTGGCCGAGATCCAGCGCTACGCCACCGACCTGCGCTCGATGACCCAGGGCCGCGGCTACTACACCGCGGAGTTCGACCACTTCGCCCAGGTGCCGCACCAGATCGCGGAGAAGGTGCTGGCCGAGGCCAAGGCTTCGGCCGAGCATTGAGCAGGGCCCGGGTCGCGGGCGCGGACGACCGCTGATCGGTGCTCACCGAGAGCGGTCACAGCCGCCCGCGGCCCCGGCCCGCCGGCCGACTGCCCCGCGGTCGCGGCCGCCAGCCGCGGGGCGGACAGCCGGCGGATCAGCCCCCGGCCAGGGCCATCACGATCTCCAGGACGATCAGGAGGATGATGGTCCACTCCAGGGTGGCGGCGCGCTCGGCATCCGCCTGGTGGTGCAGCATGGCGTAGGTCTCGCGCAGGATGGCCAGCTTGCGGTCCAGGCCGCGGCGCCAGGTGGCCACCGAGAGCAGCTCGAGCATGGCCGTGTAGAGCCGGTTCCAGTACACGTCGTCGGTGAACTTGATCGCGTTCTCGATGCCCTCCGTCACCTCGTTGACCTCCGCGGCCAGGGACTGCACGTCGTGCATGAGGCGGCTGTAGCGCCCCACCCCCAGGAAGAAGGGCGGCCGCCCGCCGCGCAGGCGGGCCATGCGGGCCTGGATGCCGTCCATCTGGCGGTCCAGCTCCGCGTCGTAGGTGCGCAGGAGCAGGAGCTGGACGTTGGCGAACTCCAGCAGGTCGGCGGCGGTGTCGGCCGCGCGCGGGTCCGGGTCGATGAGCAGGGCTCCGTTCCAGCTCAGCAGGGCCGCGTCGTCCTGGTAGTAGCTGAGACGGGTGACCAGGCCCCCGGCCAGGGGGCTGAGCGGCCGCCGCTCGCCCAGGAAGGCTGCCTGGACCTGCGGCCGGGCCAGGAGCCGGTCCAGGTCCTGAGCCGCCGCCCCGGCCCCGGCCCCCAGGCGCTGGATCACCAGCACCGCGTAGTCCTCCACGATACCCACCCGCTCGGGGCGGGTGACGGCGGGCGCGAGCAGGCGCCGCAGCTCCTCCACCGTCGCGTCGAAGCGGGCGAGCAGGGTGAGCGGCGGGTCCTGGGCCATGGCCATGAGATCCGCCACCTGCTCCCAGCCCAGGCCGGCCGGCAGGTCCAGGTCCAGGGCCACGGTCAGGGCCCCCAGCTCGTAGACGGTGGCCCTCAGGCGGGCCACCGCCTGCACCCCGGCCAGGTCCATCGGCTCCGCCCCCAGGTCCACGAGCAAGGGCGCCTGGGCCACCTGCACCGCCCGGGTCTGGCGCACCCGCACCGGGCTCGAGCGGCGCTCCGCCGGGTTGCGCAGCGCCGCCGCGGCCCGCTCCAGGTCGATGCTGTGGCCGATGTCGTGGCAGCGGTAGAGCCTGAGGCTGCCCTTCTGGATGCCCGGCAGGTCGTCGGTCCAGCTGTCGATGGCGCTCATGGCGGCTTCTCCGGCAGGGCCTGCGGCGGCCCGCGTCCCTGGGCCCCAAGGCTAGCCCACCGGCGGCCGATCGGGGAATGGCAGCATGGCGATCGCGTCGGATCGGGGCCGCTTCGGCGCGTTGGCCCGGGCATGGCGGCCGGGGCCGGAGGCGCCGCGGCGGGACGGGCCAGGCCGCCCTGACCCTGCTATGCTTCCCACCCCCCGATCGGTGGCCCCCTCGATGCTCGCCCTGCACGCCCATTTCCGACCACCCGAGCTGCCCCGCCGAGACGCCGGCCTGACCTTCTGGGTGGAGCAGCTCGACGCCGAGGCCTGGGCCGCGCCGGCGGGGCGCTCCGCCAAGGGGCCGCGGCCCCATCCGGGCGCGGGCGACGGCGATACAGCACGCGCCGCCCTGGAGGCCCTCCTGCCGGCGGCCTTCCTGCCCCCGGTCCTCGGCGACGCCCGGGAGCAGCGCCTGCTCCTCTGGCTGCCCAGCGACGGCCGGGCACCCCTGCCCTCGGGCTTCGGGGCCGCGGCCGACGCCGATCGCGGGGATGGCGCCGACCGCCTGGGGGCTCCGGAGCCGGGCCGCAGGCCGCCGGGGCCCGCCGGGGTCGACCTCCACCTGCGCCAGTGGACGGTGGACGGCCTGGCCCTGCCTCCCCTGGCCGCCCTCGTGGCCCTGGCCGCCCTCCCGCCGCCCGCCCAGCTGCCCGCCGGTCTGCGCCTGGGGGCCGACGCGGCCTTCTGGCGCCTGGCCGCCGGGCTGGTGCTGGAAGCGGTCGGCCAGGAGCAGGTGCTGCCGGAGGTCACGGTCCTGCAAGCCGCGCCGGCCGGCGGCCGGCGGCCGGCCGACCCGCCCGTCCTGGCGCATTGGCGGCCGGTCCTGGACGGCGGCGCCCAGGCCGGTCGGCTGGAGCGCCTGCGCCGCGGCATGCCGCCCGCCTGCCGCGCGGAGGCCCCCAGCCCGGCGGAGGCTCCCGGCCCCGGCGCCCTCCTCGACGCCTTCCTCGCCTGCCTCACTGACGCCGCCCTGCGCGGCTTCGGCGGCCACCTCGGCGGTGCGCAGCTCACCCTGCCCGGCTCCCCCGAGGCCTGGGTGGAGGGACTGCTGGGCGGCGACGGACTGCTGGCCTTCAGCCCCGCCCAGGCCGACCAGCTGAGCACCGCCCACCGGGCCTGGCGGCGCTCCCTGGAGGCCGCGGGACAGGGGCCCTTCCGCCTGGCGCTCCGCCTGCAGGCCCCCGAGACCGCCGGCGAGGGCCTTCTGGCCGGGATGGCCGCCGCTCCCGCCGACAGCCCCGACGAGCCCTGGCGCCTGCACTTCCTCCTGCAGGCCCGCGACGATCCCTCCCTCCTCCTGCCCGCCGACGCGGTCTGGCGGGCGCCCGAGGTCCTGCCCGCCTTCGGTCGCCAGCTGCGCGAGCCCCAGGCCCTGCTCCTCACCGGCCTGCATTACGTGGGGCGCCTCTGCCCAGCCGTGCGCCGCACCCTCAGCGGGCGCCGGCCGCAGGAGGCGCGGCTGAGCACCGCCGAGGCCCACGCCTTCCTGCGCGAGACGGCGCCCCTGTTGGACCAGGCGGGCTTCGGGGTCCTGGTCCCGCCCTGGTGGCAGGGCCGCGAGAGCCGCCTGGGCCTGCGCCTCCAGGTGAGCCGCCCCGCCGCGCCGCCGCGCGACGGCCGCGAGGGGGGCCTTGGGCTGGCGAGCCTGGTCGCCTTCCGCTGGCAGCTCACCTTGGGCGGCCAGCCGCTGGACGAGGCCGACTTCGCGGCCCTGGTGGCCCTGCGCGAGCCCCTGGTCCGCCTGCGCGGCCAGTGGGTGCAGCTGGACCCCTACCAGATGGAGGCCGCCCTGCGCTTCCTGCAGCGCGGGGCCGGCCGCCACGAGCAGATGGCCCTGGGCGATGCCCTGGGCCTCGTCCTGGGAGCGGAGGAGACCCTGGACGGCCTGCCCGTCGAGGATGTCGAGGCCGAGGGCGAACTGGCCGGCTGGCTGGACCGGCTGCGGTCGGACGCGGCCCTGGCCCCCCTCCCGCCCCCCGCCGGCCTGCGAGCCAACCTGCGCCCCTACCAGGAGCGGGGCCTGGCCTGGCTGGCCTTCCTGCACCACAGCGGCCTCTCCGGCATCCTCGCCGACGACATGGGCCTGGGCAAGACCCTCCAGACCCTGGCCTTCCTGCTGCACCTGCGGGAGAGCGGGGCCTGGCGGGAAGGCCCGGTCCTCCTCGTCGCCCCCACGTCGGTGGTGCCCAACTGGCCGCGCGAGGCGGCGCGCTTCAGCCCCGGCCTGCGCTGCCTGGAGCACCTGGGCCCGCAGCGCCCGGGCGGGACCGACTTCCTGGCGGCGCTGCCGACCGTCGACCTCTGCGTGACCAGCTACGGCCTGCTGCGCCGCGACCGGGAGCTCCTCACGCAGGTTGCCTGGGCGGGCGTGGTCCTGGACGAGGCCCAGCAGCTCAAGAACCCGTCGGCCCAAGGCACGCGCCTGGCCCAGGGCCTGAAGAGCCCTTGGCGCCTGGCCCTGACCGGCACCCCGGTGGAGAACCGCCTCACCGAGCTGTGGAGCCTCATGCAGCTCTGCCTGCCGGGCTACCTGGGCCCCCTGGACCGCTTCCGCCGGCAGGTGGCCGTCCCGGTGGAGCGCCACGGCGACGAGCAGGCCTTGCGCCGCCTGCGCCGGCTGACCGGCCCCTTCATCCTGCGCCGCCTCAAGAGCGATCCGGCGGTGGCCGCCGACCTCCCGCCCAAGGTGGAGATGAAGGTCTATTGCCACCTGAGCGCCGAGCAGGCCAGCCTCTACCAGGCCGAGGTGGACCAGGCCCTGCGGCAGGTGGAGCAGGAGAGCGGCATCGAGCGCAGCGGACAGGTGCTCCGGATGCTCCTGCGCCTCAAGCAGGTCTGCAACCACCCCGCCCAGATGCTGGGCCAGCTCAGGGGCGTCCAGGCCACGGAGGCGGAACTGGCGCGCAGCGGCAAGCTGCAGCGCTTCGTCGAGCTGCTGGAGGAGGCCCTCTCCGAGGGCGAGCGCATCCTCGTCTTCACCCAGTTCGCCGAGTTCGGAGAGCTGCTGCGGCGCCTGATCCAGGGCCGCCTGGGCGTCGAGGCCCTCTACCTGCACGGCGGCCTGCCGCCGGCGGCGCGCGAGCGCCTGCTCCGCCGCTTCCAGGCCCCCGACGGGCCGCCGGTCTTCGTCATCTCCCTCAAGGCCGGCGGCACCGGGCTCAACCTCACCGCGGCCTCCCAGGTGATCCACGTGGACCGTTGGTGGAACCCGGCGGTGGAGAACCAGGCCACCGACCGGGCCTATCGCATCGGGCAGGCGCGGCGGGTGCTGGTGCACAAGTTCGTCTGCCTGGGCACCTTGGAGGAGCGCATCGACGCCCTGATCGCCCAGAAGGAGGCCCTGGCCGAGCAGGTGGTGGGCAGCGGCGAGCAGTGGCTGACGGGGCTGTCCACCCAGGCCCTGCGGGACCTGGTCAGCCTGCGGCAGGAGGCCCTGGCGCAATGAGCGACGCCGACTGGGATCCCTGGGACTGGCACCAGCCCATCCGCAGCGACCGGGGGATCCGCGCGCGCGGCGGCGGCAAGGGCCGCGCCGGCAGCGAGGCCTGGTCGACGCGGTGGCTGGCGGCCCTGGCGGCCCTGGCGCCGCAGCAGAGCGGCCGCATCAGCCGGGGCCGCGGCTACGCCCGCCAGGGCCAGGTGCTGGAGCTGGCCCAGGGGAAGGGCGGCATCGAGGCCCTGGTCCAGGGCAGCCGGCCGCGGCCCTACCGGGTGCGGATCGGGCTGCCCGCCTTCGCCCCGCGGCTGCGCGAGGCCCTGGCGGAGGTCGTCGGACGGGAGGCCGGGCACCAGGCCTCCCTGCTGGCCGGCGCGTTGAGCATGGAGCTGGCCGCCGCCTGCGCCGAGGCCGGCGCCCCTCTCCTGCCCGAGCAGCCCGGGGACCTGGAGCAGTCCTGCGACTGCCCCGACCCGACCCGACCCTGCAAGCACCTGGTCGCCGTCCATGTCCTCCTGGCCGAGCGGCTGGACGACGACCCCCTGCTCCTCCTGCGCCTGCGCGGCGTGGACCCGGCAGCCCTGCTGCGGACGGCGCAGGCCGCGGCCCCGGCCGCCCCCGACCAGCCGCCGCCCGAGGACGACAGCGCCCTCGACGAGGACCTGGCCCGCTTCTGGGAGCTGGACCGGCTCCTGGCCCAGGCCGCGCCGGCCGCACCCCAGCCGCCGCCGGTGCCCCTGCCCGTCCTCCGCCGCCTGGGACAACCGGAGTTCCTGGCGACCGACCTGGCGCGCCGCATCGGGCCTGCCGTCCAAGGCGCCGCCCATGCGGCCCGGCGGCTGGCGGCGGGGGAGCTGCCGGACTGAGGGGTGGGGCGGGCCGGCACACAGTGCGAGGGGCGACCCTCGCGGGCCGCCCCTCGTTCGATCGGCGGATGGGCCGCCGCCGCCCCCGACCGGCCTGGCGGCAGGTCGGGGGGGGCAGGCGCCCGTATGGGGGTGGGTGTGTCGGACCTCGCCCGGGGGCGGAGGTCAGCGGGCCAGAGCCGGCAGGAAGAGGCGCAGGAGGCGCTGGATCGGGCTCAGGTCCACCCGGGCCGGACCGAACTGCCAGCGGTCGCCGTCCTCCTCCAGGACCTGGATGGCGTAGTAGTGGAGGCCCAGGGTCCGCGGCTGGTCGCTGAAGCTGTAGCTCGCGCCGCCGCGGCGGTCCGAGCCGGCGATCATGGCCTCGTTGACCTGGGTCCAGGGCCCCTTGGGATCGGCGGCGCGCAGGACGTTGAAGCCCAGGAGGCCTTCCTCGTCGGCCGTGCGCCAGCGCAGCTCCACCTGCCTGGCGGCCCCCACCTGGATGCCGCGGGCGTCCAGGCCGAGGATCTGCACCGCGGTGGGCGGCGGGATCTGCTTGAAGCCGAAGTCGAGGGTGCTGTTGCCGTTGCTGTCGTCCCCGTCCACGCCCGGTCCCGGCTCGCCGAGGGGGCTGAGGGTCACGGCCTTGCTGACGACGCCGAAGATGGGGATGACGTAGCCGTTGTCGTCGTTGTCCAGGTCGTTGTCCGGGTCCGGCGCCATGCCGCCCACGTCGTTGCCGGTGGAGGACTCGGTGCCGTCGAGCACCGCGGCCGCGTTGAAGTTGGCCGTGTCCACCTGCACGATGTAGTTGCCCGGCATCAGCCGGCAGAACTGGTAGCGGCCCTGGCCGTCGCTGACCTGGGTGGCGATCGGCGCGCCGTCGCCCGCATCCAGGGTGCCGTTGCCGTTGACGTCCCGGTAGAGGTTCAGCTTGACGCCGGGGATGGGGAACTCGCCGCTGAGCGGCTCGTAGATGCCGTCGTTGTCCAGGTCGAAGAAGACCTGGTTGCCGAGGCAGAGGTTGGCGACCATGATGAAGCCCAGGTCCACCGTTCGGTTGGAGTCGATGCCGTCGCCGTCCACGGGCTTGTCCGGCTCGGTGCCGCAGCGGAGGCTGACCGCCTTGGTCGCCACGCCGAAGCCCGCCACGTTGTAGCCGTTGTCGTCGTCGTCGATGTCGGTGTCCGGGTCCGGCGCCTGGCCGCCCACCTCGTTGCCGGCCGAGGTCAGGAGGTTCTCCAAGGGTCCACCGGCAGCGAAGTTGCCGGCGTCGGCCTGCACGATGTAGTCGCGGTTGGAGAGGTTGCAGAACTCGTAGAGCCCGCCGCCCGCGGTGGTGGTGCTGGCGATGGCCGCGCCGTCGCCCGCGTCCAGCACGTTGTTGGCGTTGCGGTCCTCGTAGAGGTTCAGCTTGACCCCGTCGATGCCCGTCTCGCCGCCGGCGGGCTCGTAGAGGCCGTCCTCGTCCAGGTCCTTGAAGACCCGGTCGCCCAGGCAGAGGGGGCAGAGGAAGCCGAAGTCCACGGTCTGGTTGCTGTTGTTGTCGTCGCCGTCGTTGGTCGGCTCCGAGCCGCCGATCAGGGTGACCGGCCTCGAGGCCACGCCGTAGCCGGGGACGTTGCTCCCGTTGTCGTCGTTGTCCACGTTGTCGTCCGGATCCGGTGCCGGATCGTTGCCGGTGCTGGAGGGCATGCCCTCCAGGCGACCACCGGGGCCGAAGTTGGCCAGGTCGATCTCGACGATGTACTCGCCTTCCACCAGGTCGCAGAAGTTGTAGTGACCGTCGACATCGGTGGTCTGGCTGCCGATGAACATGTCGCCGGCCGACAGGACGTTGTTGGCGTCGCGTTCCTTCCAGAGGTTGACCTTGACCACGCCCAGGACGAACTCACCGTTGCCGGGCTGGAAGACGCCGTCGTTGTTGAGGTCCTTGAAGAGCATGCCGCCCAGGCAGAGCGAGGCCGGCTTGACCACCGTCTCCACCTCCGCCGAGTCCAGGTCGGTGGGCTTGGGCAGACCCGGGATGGGCGAGCCGCCGGGGTTGGAGGGCGTGCCCTCGGTGGTGGCGGTGTTGACCAGGTCGCCGGTCATCGTCGTCTGGTAGTAGAAGACCAGCTTCGCACCGGGCGCCAGAGGCTCCGTGCCGCTCTTGAGCGTCATCTGGGCCCGGGTGATGCCCAGGGTCGGGTCCGCCAGGGTGATGTTGTTGAGGTAGGTGTTGCCGGTGTTGGTCACCTCGAAGCAGTAGGTCAGGGCCGTGCCGTTGACCGCCCAGAGGATGTCCACGCCCGGACAGCTGCTCCCCAGGTTGTGGCCCAGGTAGACGGTCTTCTGCAGGTCGATGCCCGGCGCGGGCACCGTGGTCGGGGTGGGCGTCGGCGTCGGCAGGTTGACGAAGCCGAGGTCCAGGGTGAGGTTGGTGTTCGGGTTGCCGTCCTCGCTGGTGGGCTCGTTGTCGGGCACCACGGTGATCGGCGTCGAGATCACGCCCAGGCCGCTCTCCGGCTTGCCGTTGTCGTCGTTGTCCACGTCGTTGTTGGCGTCCGGCGCGCCGGGCGAGGAGGGCATGTCGTAGAGCGCGCCGCCCGGATTGAAGTTGCTGGGGATCACCTGCACGATGTAGGTGCCCGGGTCGAGCGCAACGAACTGGTAGAAGCCGCCGCCGGCGCTGATGGTCGCCAGGCCGGTGTTGACGTCCGGCGTCCCGTCGATGTTGGTGTCCAGCCACAGGGCCAGCACCACGCCGTCGATGCCGAACTCGCCGCTGCCCGGCTCGAAGACGCCGTCGCCGTCCAGGTCCTTGAAGATCCGGTTGCCGAGGGCCGCCAGCTTGTCGTTGCCGGTAAAGGGCGTGTTGGTCGGCGTCGGGGTGTTGGAGGGGGTATTCGTCGGCGTGTTCGTCGGCGTATTCGTAGGCGTGTTCGTCGGGGTGTTCGTCGGGGTGTTCGTCGGCGTGTCCGTGGGCGTCGGCGTCGGCAGGTTGACGAAGCCCAGGTCCACCGTGTTGTTGCTGTTGGCATCCGCGTCGTCGTCGCCCGTCGGCTCCTGGCCCACGGTCAGGGTCACCGGCGTGCTGATCACGTTGCCGCCGGTCCCCGGCTTGCCGTTGTCGTCGTTGTCCACGTCGTTGTCGGCGTCCGGCGCACCGGGCGAGGAGGGCATCTCATAGAGGGGGCCGCCGGCATTGAAGTTGCCGGCCAAGACCTCGACGATGTAGGTCCCCTCGGTCAGACCGGTGAACTGGTACATGCCGCCGCCGGCCGTCGTGGCGGTCTTGCCGGTGTCGACGTCCGGCGTGCCGTCATCGTTCGTGTCCACCCAGAGCTTGAGCTGGACGCCGTCGATGCCGAACTCACCGCTGCCGGGCTCGAAGACCCCGTCGTTGTCCAGGTCCTTGAAGACCTTGTTGCCCAGGCTGAGGGTGGGCAGGAAGCCGAAGTCCACCGTCAGGTTGCTGTTGGGATCGCTGTCGCCGTCATTGGTCGGCTCGGCGCCGCCGCTCAGGGTCACGGCCGCCGAGGCCACGCCGAAACCGGGGACGGGAGTGCCGTTGTCGTCGTTGTTGACGTCGTTGTCCGGGTCCGGCGCCGGATCGTTGCCCGTGGACGAAGGCATGTCCTGCAAGGTGCCGCCCGCCAGGAACTCGGAGGCGTCGACCTCCACGATGTAGCTGCCCGGATCCAGGTTGGTGAACTGGTAGCTGCCGCCGCCCGCGGTCGTCTGGCTGGCGATGGGGGCGCCGTCGCCGGCGTCCAGCAGGCCGTCGCCGTCGTCGGCGTAGAGGTTCATCAGCACCCCGTCCACCGGGAACTCGCCGTTGCCCGGCTCGAAGAGCCCGTCGTTGTCCAGGTCCTTGAAGACCAGGTTGCCCAGGCTCAGCTTGGGAGCCGGGGTGTTGGTCGGCGTGGGGGTGGGGGTGGGGGCGTTGTAGAAGCCGAAGTCATCGGAGAAGTTGGTGTTCGGGTTGCCGTCGCCGTCGGTCGTGGGCTCCTGGCCCGGGACCAGGGAGATGGCGCCCGAGGCGACGCCGAAGCCGACCACGGGGGTGCCGTTGTCGTCGTCGTCCACATCGTCGTCCGGATCCGGCGCCGGGTCGTTGCCGTCAGAGTTCGGCATGCCGGCCAGGCTGCCGCCCGCCCCCAACTCCGCCGCGTCCACCTCCACCAGGTAGTTGCCCGGAAGGAGGTTGCCGAAGGTGTACATGCCGCCCGCGGCCGTGGTGGTGCTGGCGATGGGGGCGCCGTCGCCGGCGTCCAGGACACCGTCGCCATCGTCCAGGTAGAGGTTGAGGTCGACACCGTCGATGCCGAACTCGCCGCTGCCGGGCTCGAAGACGCCGTCGTTGTCCAGGTCCTTGAAGACCTTGTTGCCCACGGACACCGGGCAGGCGAAGCCCAGGTCCACGGTGCGGTTGGAGTCGACACCGTCGCCGTCCTCGGGCTTGTCCGGCTCACCGCCGCAGGCCAGGGTCACGGCCTTGGTCGCCACGCCGAAGCCGGCCACCGGCTGGCCGTTGTCGTCGCTGTCCACGTCGTCGTCCGGATCGGGAGCCGCGGCCCCCTGGAGGCTGGACGTGTGGTACCTGAGGGTGCCGCCCGCCGCGAACTCGGCAGCATCCACCTCCACGATGTAGGTCCCGTTGCCCAGGTCGCAGAACTGGTAGAGGCCGCCGTTGGCGGTCTGCTGGGTGGCGATGGGGGCGCCGTCGCCGGCGTCCAGGACGCCGTCGCCGTCGTCCTTGTACAGGTTGACGGTGACCGCGTCGATGCCCGGCTCGTCCGAGTTCTGGTCCCAGACGCCGTCGTTGTCGTAGTCCTTGAAGATGCGGTCGCCCACGCAGAGCTGGCAGCGGAAGCCGAAGTCCAAGGTGTTGTTGGTGTCGCCGCCCGGCTCCTGCCCCGCGGCGACGGTGATGGCCCGCGAGGCCACCCCGAAGCCGGCGACGGCATAGCCGTTGTCGTCGTGGTCCACGTCGTCGTCCGGGTCCGGCGCCTGGCCGCCCGTCTCGTTGCCGCTGGAGCTGAGGAGCCCGGCCAGCACGCCGCCGGTGGCCAGGTTGGCCGGATCGACCTGCACGATGTAGTCGCCGGGCGTCGGCAGGTTGAAGCTGTAGACGCCGCCGGCGATCGAGTTGGTGCTGGCGATGGCCGCGCCATCGCCGGCGTCCAGCACGCCGTCGCCGTCGTCGGCAAAGAGCTTCAGGCTGACCGCGGCAATGCCGAACTCGCCCGATCCGGGCTCGTAGACACCGTCGTTGTCCAGATCGCGGAAGATGCGGTCGCCGAGGACGAGGCCGGCATCGAGGCCGGCGGTTCGCCCGAGGCGCGCGGGCTGCGCGGGGCTCTGGGCCAGGGCCGCTTCGGGCAGGCCGGCCAGGCCGAGCAGCAGGAGGACGAGGGCCAACCAACCCGCAGGTCGGTGGGGGAGGCCCCGGACAGGGGTCCTGAGGCCGGCGAGAGAGCGCTGCATACGGTTCCACTCCTTGGTCCAACGAGGGTACGACAGGGTCAAACGGGACTCTGGACAGAGCCCGGAAGGCGGCGGCTGGAATGCGCTCAAAGTCCCCCCAAAGATCGCTGACGCGTGGGTAGGCCTGCGGCCGAAATGGCCGGGCCTGGGCCCGCCTCCTTCACGCCCCATCGCCAAATGGACGGGTGACGCGTTCCGCGGGCGCCCCGAAATCGATTGATTCACACAGGAAACCAGTGTTCGCCCTTCAGGGGCAATCGGCCGGCCTGAATGGGCCCGGGGAGCATAGCGAAAGGCGCGCTGCGAGGTCTATGCGTTGCGCGGATGAATTGCGGGGAGCTAGCGTGCGTCTGTGGTTGGGGGCATCCGTCCGCCAGGATCGGCCTCTGCCGGAGCGCGCCGCCGCCCGCGCAGGGGACGGCGGCGCCCGCCTGCCCCGGCGGCGGCGACACGGGGCAGGCGGGGTCCTGGAGACCTCAGCGCTCGCAGGGCAGGGCGCCGGCGATCTGGCTGTAGATCCGCGCCAGGTCCTCCGAGCGGGGCGCCTGGAAGAAGCGCGTCGGCGAGCCGGCCACCCGGGTCAGGAAGCGGGGGTCCACGTCCTCCCCCAGGCCGATGACGTAGAGCTCGGCCGCCCGCCGGGCCCCGGCGGCGGCGTTGAGCACGGGCTGCTCGCCGGTCTCCTCCTGCTTGCCGTCGGTGATCAGGACGATGACGGCCTTGTGCGCGGCTTGCCGCCCCGGGCCGGCGAGCTGGGCCACCGCCGTCTCCAGGGCGCGGTCGATGCGGGTGCCCTCGCCGCGCGGCAGGGCCTCGAGGCCGGCCAGCAGGGCGGCGCGGTCGGCGGTCAGCTCGCGCACGCGGTGGCTGTCGCGGTAGAAAGCCAGGAGGGCGGCCTGGCTGGGCGGCAGGTCCAGGTAGCCCAGGAACTCGCGGGCTGCGCCGAGCATGGCCCCGTACTTGGCGGCATCCATGCTGGTGGAGCTGTCCAGGGCCAGCACCACGTCGAAGGGGTCGCCGGGCTTGCAGTACTGCCGCTGCAGGAGGGGCAGGAAGACCTTGATCTTCTCGCCGGCCTTGCGCACGGTGATGTAGGGCTCGGGGAAGAAGCGGCTGCCGATGCTGCCGTCGGCATCCTTGTAGTCCACGTAGGCCAGCTTGTTGGTGACGTAGCGCCCGGGCACCAGGGGCAGGAGGCGGTAGCGGGCCTCCCACCGCTGGCCGGAGGGCAGTTCGGCGATGGTCCAGGTCAGGGTGTCGCCGCTGAAGGAAGTGGCGGGCGGCCGGGCCGAGCCGTCGACGAAGCGCAGCTCGGGCGGCAGGATGTCGGTGACCAACAGCTCGGTCAGCCGGCCGGGCGGGGCGGACACGGCGCCGGCCGCATCGCGCCAGGCGGCGGCCAGGTCGGCGGCGGTAGGCGCGGGGAAGTAGTACTCGGGCTTGCTGGCGATGGCCTTCAGGGTGTTGGTGCCGCGGCTGTTGGGCGCCAGGCCGATGCTGATCAGGATGCTGCCGGCCTGCTTGGCCCGGGTCGCGGCGGCCAGCGGCGTCCCCCCCACCAGCGCGTTGTGGTCGCCGTCGCTGAGGAGGACCATGATGGCCTTGGCCTCGGGCCGGTGGCGGGGCCCGCTCAGCTCGGCCTGCCCTTCGTCGATGCCGGCGGTGACGCTGGTCCACAGCCCCAGCACGGGCGGGTCGGGGATGGCCCCGAGGGCGGTCTTGACCACCGCGGCATCGGCCGACAAGGGCTGGATCAGCTCGGCCTGAGACTCGAAGGCCACGATGCCCACCTGGGCGCGCGGGAAGTCCATGAGGTCCAGGAAGAGGGCGGCAGCGTCCAGGCTGGGCTGCCAGGTGCCGTTGTCCAACTGCGAGGACGAACGGTCCAGCACCAGCACCACGTCGACGGGGCCGCCGCCCCCGCCGCCCCCGTCGGGGCAACTGGCCTGGATGCCCAGGGTCACCTCGACGCTCTGCCCCACCTCCACCTGGGTGGGGTAGGCCGTCTTGTCCACCTGGACGGCGCAGCTCTCGGCGCGGGCGGACCGGGGCGCGGCGAGGCCCAGGGCGAGCAGGGGGACCGAGGCCAGCAACAGGAAGGGGAGCCGGGACTGGGACAGAGGAAAACGCTGCAGGGACGGAAGGAGATGAGGACGGACCATGCTTGCACCTCTTTCACCGATACGGGACCGATGCGGCCGGACCCCGGGCGGGGGCCCGGGCCAAGGATAGCCGGAGTTGTGGGAGGGAAAAGCCAACCACCGCGGCCGACCTCCGCCGCACCCAAGTGGGCGAGCAAGGGGGAGGACCACGACAGGTCAGCCGCCTCCCGCTTGCCCGTCGGCAGGACGGAGGGGCGGCTCGCTTGACCGCGAAGCGCCGGGGGCCGCTGCGCGGTGGGCCGTTGCACCGGGCGCCCCCCGGTTATACTGGAACCGGTCCCTGGCAGCCCCCGCAGCGGGCCGGCAACCACGGACCGAAGAATGGCCGCAGGACGGCGGCGAGGGGAAGGGCGGTGGCGTCATGCGAGTGTCCGACAGTGCGGGAGGCGCAGGCAGCGGCGGCGGCGATGCAGGCAGCTGCGGCCGTCTCACAGGTTCGCGCCCGGCGGGGCAAGGCCCGCTCAGCGGACGCCCCGGCTTCCTCGGCCTCCTGGGCAGCGTGCCGCTCCTCGTCCTGCTCGCCGCCGGCCGATCGCTGCTCCCGGGCCCAAGACCGGATCGCAAGGTCGACGGCCTGCGCGCGCAGGCTGCGCCGGCCCGACAGGCGGACGGGCCCCCGCTCCCCTACGAGCAGACGGGCGGCCTCATGTCCTGCGCCCACAGCCAGGGCCGCCTGGTCTGGCTCTGCGAGGGCCCTCGCCTGGTCGCCCTGGACGTCAGCGACCCCATGCAGCCGCAGGTCCTCGGCCGCTCGGAGCCGCTGGGGGTGCTGCTTCGCGGCCTGGTGGTGGAAGAGGACGGCCGCCACGCCTGGGTCCTGGCCGACCCGCACCTGGTCCGCCTGGACCTCATGGATCCGCGGCAGCCGAGGGTGCTGGGGCGGTCGGTGCTGGACTGGTCGGGCATCTCGGCGGAGGTGCCCTACCGGCCAGCGATCGACCTGGCCCTGGCCGGGGGCCGGGTGTGGCTGCCGTATCCAGGCCGCCATCCCACCTGGCTGCTTAGCCAGCCCATCGCCGACCCGAGCCCCGGCGATCGACCGCAGGTCCAGGACCTCGTCGGAGATGCCGCGAGCCAGGTCCTCAGCCTCGCGGGGCGCGGCGATCGGCTCTATGTGCTTGCGCTTCGTCGGGGGCAGAGCCCATGGAACTCGGGTCCGCGCGACCTCTTGACCTTCCAGGTGCCGCCGCAAGGGGTCCCGCGGTTGCTGCAGGTTCTGCGCGTTCCGACAGCCGACGATGTCTCCTGGCGGGGTGAACCCATGCTTCGCTGGGACGGAGACACCTTGTGGTCGGTGGACGGGAACCAAGTGGCCGCCTGGCGCCCTGTTGAACAAGGGTTGACGCTCCGGTCCCACGGCCGGACGGACTGCCTGAAACCGGTGGGTGCTCAGGTTCGCACTGAACGCCTGTACCTTACCTGCAACGACGTGTTTGGTGTCAACAACCCACCCATGGTGGTGGACCTCAGCCGGCCGCCGGCGTTTCCAACCCTTGTCTCGGGTGCGGACGGTCACGATGACCCGGGCGTCTACTCCACGGCCAGCGCGCTGACCGATGGCAGCTTCTGGTTCAGCAACGATGCCGGGGAGTGGCAAGGGCTGGACCTGGGGCCGGAAGGCTCGATGCCCAGCCTGGCCAGGCTGGGCCAGTACGCAGGCATCGGCACCCCGTCAATTGTGGCTTGGGATGTGCCGCGCGATCGCCTCCTGCTGGGCGGTTCCAACAGTGCACGCGCCATTCAGGTGGGGGACGCCAAGGTGCCGCGGGCCGGGCCCATCCTTGCTGCTGGATTCCGGGTTGGCGCCATGGTGTCTGACGGGGACCGCTTGCTCTTCGACGCCATGGGACCCAGCGACAGCCCGCGCAACCAGCTCCTACTGGTCGACCTCGCAGGACCTGCCGGTACATCGCCAAAGCCCTTGGTCGGCCCGCAGGGGACACTTGGAGCTTCCAACAGCCATCCGATCAGCCTGCTGGAAGATTCCTTGCTGGTCTCAAAGCATGAGAGTTGGGAAGGAGATCTGCCAGGGCTGGAACAATGGAAGTTGTCTGAGGACGCCGTGGCGACCTACGCGCGTGCATGGCCGCTGGCCGGAGAGCTTGTGGCCGTGCACCAGAGCCAGGTCTGGGCGGCGGTCCTCGGCCAAGAGACACCTGCGGACGGCACCCCTCGATGGCAGATGACGATCGTCGACAAGCGCGATGGGCGGCGCATCGACCTCCCGTTCGGGCCCGCGGGTCTCCCCCTGCGATGGGCGGACCTGCAGCTCCACGACAACCGACTCTGGGCCGCCACCACCGCGCTTCACGTCTCGGGCGAGTTGACCACGCAGGTTTGGTCGGTCGACCTAGAAGCTGGTCCGTCGGATTCGCTCACCGAGAGATGGCACGATTCGAGTGGCCCCGTGGAGAACGTGCCGTTCGATGTCCATGTGGTGAGCCGGCTCCAGGTCTCGCCGGCCGGGGACACCCTCGCCTTGCTCACCACGATGGGAGAACTACGACTGCTAGGTGTCCAGGAGGCTGGTGGACTCGAACCTCTGGCCAGGTTGGCCCTGCCGGCCTTCGGCGCGGACCTGACCTTCGACGCCGAAGGCGACACGATCTATGTCGCGGCCCGGAGCGGCGGCCTGTTCGAACTGCCCCGCCCGGCCGGCGGCTGGTCGGCCTTGCCCGGCCCTGGACCAAGGCCCACCGTCATCCCGCCGCTACCGACACCGGCCCCGCCACGGCCGACGCGCACCGCGACCAGCGCCCCGACGCCCGCGTCGGCCTGGCTGCCCCGGGTGGGACGCTGAGGGTGCGGGGCAAGGCGCGATCCCCGCGCTGCTGCGAGGGTCCGGCTCGGCATGCCTTGGCGGCAATCGGGTGGCGCGGTAAGATCGACCTCATGGTACGGATGCAATTCCGACTACCCGAGCCACTGTATCAACGCGCCAAAGCTGTCGCCGCGAAGCGCAATCTGCCCTTGGCGGAGATGGTGCGCCGGGCCCTAAAACATTACCTGGACCGTTTTGCGAGCGACATGGCTCCCGGCAGCACTTGGGAGTTCCCAGTGCTCGAGCTCGGCGGCGACTTCCTGATCGATCCTTCAGACATCGAGCTGGAGGCCGAGGCAATGACCCATCGGGCCTTGGCGACGTCGCCCTAGCCGTGCGAGCTGTCCCCTGTCACTCAGCTCTTCTTACCCATCGCCGCCTTCCTTCAGTCTCGCCCCCCTTGCCGCGCCAGCGCCTCGTCCACCCCCAGCAGCCGTGTCCTGAGCAGGGCGCTGGCCCGGCTGACATCCAGGCTGCGGTCGCCCGGACGGGCGGGGATGGCGTCGGCCACCGAGGCCGATCGCAGGTGTGGGCCCGGGGACCGGTCCAAGGCTGCCAGGACCTTGCGGCCGAAGTCGAGGCGGCTGATCGGCTGGCTGCCGGCCAGGTTCAGGCGGCCCGGCGCATCGTGATCGAGCAGTTCCAGCAGCGCCTCCGCCAGGTTCTGCACCCAGATCGGTGAGACCACCTCGTCGTGGAAGAGGCTCAGGTCACGGCCGGCATCGTGGGCTTCGAGCAGCCAGCGGTTGTGCTTGTCCAGGGGCTGCAGGCCGAAGATGAGCGAGGTGCGGACCACCGTGGCCGCCGGATGGGCCATGAGCACCCGCCGCTCCGCATCGGCCTTGGCCCGGCCGTAGGCTGACAGGGGCACCGCCGGCGCATCGTCCGCGAAAGGCGCGCCCGGGCCGCTGAGCACGGCGTCGGACGACAGGTGGACCAGGCGCGTCCCCGTCGTCGCCGCCAGGCGCGCCAGCCGCTCGGCCACGTCGGCCAGGCCTGCCACCTCCTCGGCCGAGCCGTTGGACAGGGCCGTGTGCAGCAGCGCATCCGGCCGCCAGGCCTCCATCATCTGCGCCACCGCGGCCTCCTGGCGCAGATCCAGCCGGAAGACCGTGGCCGGCAGGTCAGCGGGCGGCGGCCGGCGGTAGCAGGTGCAGGCTGGCTCCCAGCCGTGGGCGGCACGGAGCAGGGCGGAACCCAGGTACCCGGCGCCGCCCGTGACCAGGAGTCGCCTCCCCCGCCCACTGCCTGCTTCCGTCGCTCCCCCACCCGCCAGGTCCGCGGCAGCAGCGGCGGGTTGGCCCGCGCCCGCAAGCTCCGCCACCCCCCTCACCTCGCCCGCTGCGCGATCCACTCGATCGGCAGGTCACCCTCCAATACCCTGAACTCCGGATCGCCCGTGACCAGGACGGCGCCTGACGCCAGGGCCTGCGCGGCGGCGAAGGTGTCCGCATAAGACATGCGATGCTGGGCCTTGAGATGGGCCGCGATCAAGGTGACCGACCGGTCCGGCGGCAGCACCTCGATGGGCAGGCTGTCCACCGTCAGGATGGCAAGTTCGGCCGCCCCCCGGCCGCCCACCTGCTCGCTGACGTAGGCCACCTCGCCGAAGTTGACCAGCGAAAGCGTGAGCCTGGCCTCGCCCCGGCCGGCGGCGTCGAGCAGCTCCCGTACGCGCTGCGCGCCGGGCTCGTCGCCGAGGTAGGCCATCAGGGCAAAGGCGTCAAGGACGAAGTGAGGTTCCAGAACCCAGGTCCTCTCGGTGGCGATCGGCCGCGCGTTCGCCGAGCAAGGCCTCGGTCAGGGAGCGCTCGCCCACGAAGCGCTTCAGCACGCCCAGGCCATCCTTCACCGGGTCATCCGGCACCGGAAGCAGGGACAGGATGCCGCCGTAATCGACGAAGGCCACCTTGCTCCCCGGCAGCAGGCCGTACTTGTCGCGGAACACCTTGGGGATGACGATCCAACCCTTGGTAGAGATGGTCATGCCGGTCATACGTCGCACCTCTCTGGTAATACCATTGCCGCCATCAGTATAACCACCGACACGCCGCAGCGAAACTCATTCGGAGAGAACGGCAGGCGAAGAGGGCCCAAGACCGCCGCCCACCGCCTCCGCCTGCCTCCCTCACTCCCCCACCCGCCAGTTCCGCAGTCCCAGCGGCAGGTAAACCCGTACCCGCTTTTCCGGCACCTCGGTCGTGGCGCGGGCTGCGGTGGCGCTGGGCTCGGCCGGGGCGGTGGGGAGGCCGTGGGGGGTGGCCGTCGGCGTGAGGGCGGATGGCGCGGTGGCCGTCGCCGTCGCCATCGGAGTCGCCGCCGCCGCGGTGGCCGTCGCCGTCGGGGCCGGGGCATCGCGCTCCAGCAGGTAGAGGTAGCTGCCGTAGATCCCGCTGATCCCCACCTCCCCACGGTCGCCCACCGCGCCCTCGCCCGTGCGGTCGCCGTTGGGGTCCAGGGCCGAGAGGACGAGGCGGCCGCCCCCCTTGGCCTGGATGCGCGCCTGCACCGGCTCCAGCAGGAGGGGCGGGCCGCCCAGGTACTCCAGGGTCTTGCCGTCAGCGCTGAAGCGGGCGCCCGTCTGCCGGTCGCGGGCCAGGGCCGTGACCAGGATGCGCCCCGACTCCGCCAGGGGCCGGCCGTCCAGGCTGGTCAGGAGGAGGCTGACGAAGGGCGTGGTCACCGTCAGGCGGAAGTCCGGCAGGTCCACCGTGCGGCCCCCCGCGAAGCCGATCACCCCTTGCGTCCGCGGCGCCGCCACCGTCACCACCCGGGACTGCGTGTCCCAGCTCAGCTCGCCGGTCGTGCTCCGGATCAGCCCCGTCGCCTGGTCCCAGTGGCGGCCCCAGTCCAGGCGGCTGGAGCGCGGCAGGCCTTCTCCCGCCTTGAAGCTCACCCGCCCGATGCCCAGCACCTCGCGCGGGGTGGCCAGGTCCCCAGGGCCGGGGCCCCAGCCACCGCCGGGCGTCGTCTGGCTGATGGGGTCCACGCCGCGGAAGAGGTCCGCCGGGGGCAGGCGCCGGGCCGCCGCGGCCGCGCCCTCCTGCAGGTGGCCCTCGTGCAGCGCGCGAGCCAGGGCCGGGAACTGGCCCAGGTAGGCCGGGGTCTCGGTGACGAAGAGGTCCGCGTCCGCCGGCCAGCCGCCCTCCATCCGCAGGGCCCCGCTGTGGAAGTGCAAGGAGGCGTCCCAGCCCTGCAGGGCCAGTCCGTAGAAGGCCACCAGCGGCGCCGCCTCGGCCTTCCACGGGTTGGGCGGCGAGGAGGTCCACTCGGAGAGCATGAAGGGCTTGTCCTCCACCTGCTCCAGGCCGGCCGACAGGATGCCCTCGCCCGGCGCCGCGAGCATCGAGCCGTCGGCGATGGCGCCTTCGGCCATCCGCCAGCCGCCGCCCGCCATCCCGCCCCAGTAGCGGTGGCGGTCGATGATGTCCAGCGCATCGTCCGTCCAGGTGTTGGCCGGCGTCGCCGCCGCACCCCCCGCCCACCAGGCCGTCGTGACCCTCAGCCCCTCGTAGCCGATGCCGCGCAGCTCCTCGCCGCGCCGCGCGAAGTAATCTCGCTGCGTCTCCGCCAGGAAGGCGATGAAGTCGCCCATCCGCGCCCGCTCGGCGGCGTTGCGCGAAGGTCCGGCGGCCTGCATCTCCCAGGCGCCGTAGATGCCCATGCGATCGCTGGCCAGGCTGTCGCCCGGGCGGCTGCCGCGGCCGGAGGGGCCCCAGGCAGCCAGGAGGGCGGCATCGTCCCGGTAGCGGCCGCGCAGCCAGTCGCGCCACATCCGCTGCACGGCGGCCTGGTGGCGGGGGATGGGCCGGCCGTCGGCCTGGCCGCTCTCCAGCCAGTTGAGCGGGGCATGCCAGAAGACCGAGTCCTCGTTGTGCACCTCCACCACCGCGATGGCCGGATCCGCGGCGTAGGACAGGCCGGTGTGCGGGTTGACGTGGGTCATGAGGGCCTGCAGCCAGGCCCATTCGGCATCCTGCAGGGGGCGCATCAGGTTGATGAAGCCGCCGGTCTGCTTGCCCCCGCCCTGGGCGTCGGCCAGCTCGGCGTAGAGGTCGGCCGGGTAGCCGTCCTCCGGGCCGATGACGTGGGGGTAGACCGGCGAGAACTGGGTGTAGATGCCCTCGGCCTTGAGCGCGGCCACCCAGCGGTCCAGGCGGTCCAGGCCCTCCGGACTCAGGCGCCGCCCGCCGCCGGGCGCCGCCTCCAGCCGCCCCACGACGGCCTGCACCGGGTGCACGCGCGCCAGGTTGACGCCGTGCTTGGCCAGCATGCGGGCCTTCAGGGCCATCAGCTCGGGGGTGGCCGGGATGGAGGCGTTGACGCCCCAGAACTTGAGGGGCCGGCCGTCGCCCCCGACCAGCCGGTCGCCGACGGCGCGGACCCGGCCGGCCGCCCCGGCGGGCTTGGGCAGGAGGGCCGAGAGGTCGGTGGCCGCGTCCACGCTGAAGGGGTCGTCCTTCAGCTCCAAGGGGAACCACTCGTCCGGGCGGCGGATGCGCGGGGCCGTGGCGGGCTTCAGCGCGCCGCTGGGCGCCCAGGCGAAGTTGACGAAGCAGAGGGCGTCGATGCCGCCGTGCACCTCCTGGCCGCCGCTCCGCCGCCCCTCCACACCGATGCGCAGCTCGTGCCCGCCGGCGCCCAGGTCCAGCTCGGCCACCTTGAACCAGCTCAGGAAGCGGATGTCGATGCTGGTGGGCGGGTTGAGGCGGATGGTCTCGCGGGCATCGCTGTCGGTGTCGATGTCCTGCCGCGGCCCGCCGTCCAACTGGTACCACATCCGGGTCTGGTAGCTGCTGGCCCTCAGCCAGAAGGTGTAGCGGTCGGCCACGCCCACCTGGACGCGGTAGCGGGCCTCGGCCCCCTGCCCGTCGTTGGCGTAATGCGCCAGCCAGGCCCCCGCCGCGCCGCCCGGCATGCCCGGCGACAACTGGTCCAAGCGCAGGCCGTCGGCGCTGTACCAGCCGTGCTGGTTGAAGGTCTCGGGGCGGGCCTCCTCGCCCTCGATCCAGATCATGGCCTTGGGATCGCCGCCCTGGGCCTGGGCGGGCGGCTGGGCGAGGCGGCCGGTGCCGGCGGCCAGGCCGAGGGCCAGGGGCAGGGCGATCGCCGCGGGCAGGGCGAGGAGGCGGATGGGGCGACGGGGGGCGGGGGAGGGCGATGGGGCGTGCATGAGGGGGGGCCTCCGGGGGTATGGACAGGGGGATGGAAGGAGGTCGCCGGCGAATCAAGGATACCGATTGGGGCTGGGGTTGCGGGGCCCCTACCTGCCGCGGCGAGCGCCGCGGCGGTCCTCCCCCGTGGCGGGGGAAGACATGCAAGTGAGGCGGGTGGTCATTCGGGAAGCCAGGGACCATCTGCTGCGGTGCACATTCGTTCGGCCTCGAGATTCCTGCCAAAGCCGAGGCATCAGCCGGCCTCTGCGAGCAGCCTTCCGCATGATGACTCGCCCGGACAGGGCGTCTTCCCCCTCTCAGGGGGAGGACCGCCCCGGCGCGGAGCGCCGGGGCAGGTAGGGGCCCGTCGTTCCAACGAAACCGCATCCACGCCCCCCGGACGGTCGCAGCGGCCCGCTACGGCCCGTATCCGCAAACCATCGGACCCGCCGCAAGGCGACCCCGACGGTATCCTTGAAACAGACACCGATTCGGGGAGGCAGCTTTGAAGGCGGCAGACACGGTCATCGTGGGCGGGGGCATCGTGGGGCTGGCGACGGCCCTGGCCCTGCTGGAGCGGGATCCCGGGCAGCGGCTCCTGGTGCTGGAGGCGGAAGAGGGCATCGCGGCGCACCAGACGGGGCACAACAGCGGGGTCATCCACGCGGGCGTCTACTACCGGCCCGGCTCCCTGAAGGCCCGGCTCTGCGCGGAGGGCCGGCTGGCCATGGAGGCCTTCTGCGAGCAGGAGGGGGTGCCCTTCGAACGCTGCGGCAAGCTGATCCTGGCCACAAGGGCGGATCAGCTGCCGGCGCTGGCGCAGTTGGAGCAGCGGGCCCTGGCCAACGGCCTGGCGGGCGTCCGGCGCCTGGACGCGGCGGGCATCCGCGAGCAGGAGCCGGAAGCGCGCGGCCTGGCGGGGCTGCTGGTGCCGCAGACGGGCATCGTGGACTACCGCGCCGTGGCGGCGGCCATGGCGCGGCGGCTCCGGGCAGCGGGGGTGGAGGTGATGACGGGGGCGCGGCTCCTGGGCTGCGAGCGGCGCGCGGAGGGCCTGCTGCTGAAGACGGCGCGCGGGGAGCTGCCCTGCCGCCGCCTGGTGAACTGCGCGGGCCTGCAGAGCGACCGGGTGGCCCGGCTCTGCGGCGTGGATCCGGGGGTGGCCATCGTCCCCTTCCGCGGGGAGTACCGCAAGCTGGTGCCGGCGCGCCGGGGCCTGGTGCGCCACCTGATCTACCCGGTGCCTGAGCCGGGCCTGCCCTTCCTGGGCGTCCACTTCACGCGGCATATCGACGGGGAGGTGGGGGTGGGACCCAACGCGGTCCTGGCCCTGGCGCGGCATGGCTACGCGTGGCGGAACGTCTCGATGCCGGACCTCTGGGAGATGGCCCGCTGGCCGGGCACCTGGCGCCTCTGCGCCCGCCTCTGGCGCACGGGCCTGGGCGAGACCTGGCGCTCGCTCCATCCGGCGGCGGCGCTTGCGGAGATGCGGGCGATGCTGCCGGGCCTGCGGGCGGAGGACCTGGCGCCGGGCGGCGCGGGGGTCCGCGCCCAGGCGGTGGACCGGGCGGGAAGGCTGCTGGACGACTTCCACATCGTCCGCGCGCCGGGCATGGTGCAAGTCCTCAACGCGCCCTCGCCGGCGGCCACGGCCTCGCTGGCCATCGGGCGGGTGGTGGCGGGGATGGTGCTGGGGGAGGGGTGAGGAGGGGGAGCGGCGGGAACGGTCAGGGCAACGTAGTGCCTCGCTCTAGCGGACCGACACCTGCCCCACCCACTCGGGCGCATCATCGATGTTCTGCCCGAGGAGCATGTTCAGGTGCGCGGCATGCTCTTGGACATGCCGCATGGTGTAGAGGAGCAGTTCGGCCACTGTCTTGACGCGCCAGTCGTCCCGAACTCTCTGGGGTTCGTCTTCCCGAGTCAGGCCCTCGATTCTGGCACGGCACCTGGCCCTTGCGTACGCCAGGTAGTCGATCAGTTCTTGCTTGGTATAGACCCTATCCGGAACGGCACCATCCATGTCGAATTCCGACAACGTGAACGGGGGAGGAGGCGCGTAGGCTTCGGCCGACTCGGAGCAGTAGTAGTCCAGCCAGAAGATGGCATGGTAGGCCACATACCAGAATTCCGTGAACTCTGGCCGTCCTTCCGGCGCGCGCCAGAGGCGGGCCTGCCAGAGATCGTCGGGACAGGCGTTGACGGCGTTGTGCAGCGTTTCAATCGCCGCACCGAATTGGAGCCACAGGACTTCTCTCATGAAGGCGGTCATTGTCTCTCCCTGGCGAACGGGTCGCACCACTTCGAAACCAACACTGAGGATACGGAGTGACGTGAGCAAGCCGCAGGTTCATGGTCCTGCCGGCTGGAACTCAGAGAACAGGTGACTGGCCTCTGGAACCCGGCATATGGGAACGTAGTCGCAGCAGGCCTCGAACTCTGACCAGAGCGCCAGTACCGCGGGGTTGCCGTGTGCCTGCTCGATGGCCTCGGACGACCTCCACTCGAACACTTCCACAACGGTTCCGTCTTCTGCCTGCATGATGAAGGGCGCTCGCTCCGTGACGAGGCCCTGTTCGTCGAGGATGCGCCAGTGCCTCTGCACGACGCCGAGCAGGTCCTGGTGCTTGCCCGGCTTCGGACGAAAGGCTGCGATGACCATACGCGACATGAGCGAACTCCAAGTCTAGGCCCGTGGGTGTTGGGTATGAACGGCGCGAGCGTGGCCTGGCCGCCTTCCAACCAGCACGGATGGAATGATCAAGAGACAAGTTCGCGCAAGTGCACGATGTTGCCTTCAGGGTCGCACACATTGCGCACCCTCATGCCAGGCCCCGGCCACACGGGTCCCCACACCCTGCCACCGCACTGCTCCACCACCGCCTCGGCCCAGCCCAGGCTCTCCACGGTGAAGAAGGGCTTGATCGCCTGCTCCTCGCGCGCCACCGGAGGCACCTCGATGACGATGGAGTCGCTGTATGGCGCTGGCACGGCGTGGATGATGAGCTGAACATCCTGGGCCTGCAAGACGTGGTGCTCGTTGTCCGCGTGCAAGACCTTGGCGCCCAAGACCTTCTGGTAGAAGGCCGAGACGGCAAGGAGGTCCTTGGCATAGAAGAGAGTACCGGTTCTCGCTGGGCCTGACATGGATGTCCTCGCTGTGTGAAGGCTCGATGGTGGTAGGGACAGGCGGTGGCGGGCGAGCTTCCGTCGCCCTTGTGGAGCACCCCAGCTTGGGTCAGCTCCACAACTTCGAGCGAGGGCAGCGAACGCACCAACTTGAATGTCGCGGTTGGAACCGCTGGCCGATCGCCTAGTTCTGGGCTACCACGGCCACTCGTTTGCCCAACACCTCTTGGAGTTGTGAAGTGAGCTCGTGACATTCGACAAAGTCAAGTCTTGTAGCCGATGCAGGCAGTTCCGTTCCGTCCAAGAGTACAATGAAGACTTGAAAGGTATCGCGATACCGGCTTCGGTACCGCTTCATCCTTATCTGCACAATGTCTTGGGCATGATAGCGGCACTCGTCTCGTAGGTAACGTGTACCCAACAAGCCGCCTCGGGCATAGGTGAAACGATCTGTTTGTGGATCTATCGTCCAACTGACGCCGCGTGTTACCAGAGAAGTAAGTGCAAGGAATAGAAGGATGGCGCCAACCATGACAAAGACAGAAAGCGCACCTTGCAAGAGGATGGACCAGAGCAGTCCAACTCCTGCCAGTATCAGTAAGCCGCGAACAATGTAACCAGGGGTGAAACGATACGACAGTGTGCTTGAGACCTCCGGGCGCTGAGCCTTGTCTCCATCTTCAGTATTGACTCTATCTGCCGCCGAGCGACCATCGACCGTTGGATCGTCTTCTTGCATGGTACTTCAGGCCTCAGAAGGTTGTGGCAAGTGGCATGTTGCTGAACGGGGCATGACCCACAGAGCTCCGCGAGGAGGTCTAGCACCCCTGTTTCCACCGGCCGTCAGCGTCAGCGAGGCACGTCGGCTGCATGGGTGGGTTGGGAGCTTGTCGCGAATGGTACCCCACGGATGACCAACGCGATGCCACCGAGAATGGCCGTGGATGCCAGCGCCAGGCGCAGGGTCAAGGCCTCACCCAGAAAGGCGATGCCGCCCAAGGCCGCAAGGACCGGAACACTGAGCTGCACGGTGGCAGCACTGGTCGCCCTCAAGGCGGGTAGGCCTGTGTACCAGATGACATAGCCCAGTCCGGAGGCCATGGCGCCCGATAGGACTGCATACCAGATCCCAGTGCTGTCCAGGGAGACAGCACCACGCAGCGCAAGGCTCAGAAGGACGGTCATCGGAACCGCGCGCAGGAAGTTCCCTGCCGTCACGCGGCCTGGATCGCCCTGGCCTTTGCCGCGCAGGGAATAGACGCCCCAAGCCACCCCAGCGGCGAGCATCAGGAAGGCCCCCCTCAGAGGCGGCGCGGAGAGTCCCGGGGCCAACAGGCTCACCAACCCGCCGAGGGCCAGCGCCAGACCGAGGATCTGCAAGCGTCGTAGGCGCTCTCCCCTCCAGATGCCGTGGCCGATCATCGTGGCTTGGACGGCGCCAAAGAGCAGCAGCGCCCCTGTCGAGGCGGGCAGGCTCACGTAGGCAAACGAGAAGCCCGCCGCGTAGACGACCAGAGCCAAGGCGGAGCGCCAGTTGCCGCCACCGGTGGCTGAGCCGGGCCGGAGTTGCACGAGCAGCCAGAGCATGGCGGCTCCGGAAGCCAGGCGGATGGTGGTGAAGCTGGCCGGATCGATGTCGGTGTGCCTCAGGGCGAGCCGGCACAGCAGCGAATTGGAAGCAAAGGCCGTCATGGCCAAGGTTGTCAGGGCTGCAACACGGGCCGAAATCATGGTTCCCTCCGCGTCAGCAGCAAGGGACGACCTTGAGCTCAAGGAACACGCACCTGGCGATGCCTGTCCACCCAGTAGGCCCAGGCCACCAGCAGCCACTGCGCGTGCGAGGTCCAGGCAACGGCTGCTGCACTGGGTGGCACGGGGCCAAAGAGGTTGCCGGCGTGCACCACAACGAGAAACACCACCAGCGACCAGAAGGACCACGCGCCAACCTTGGAGGTGGCCTCTGTTGCCCTCAGGTACAGGAACACGCCGCCGATGAACACGGCAGCCTCAACGGCAATAGCTAAGGCAGGCTGATTCCAGAGCCCCAGTCCGATCCTGGCCGAGCCTCCTGGGTACAGGGGCAGATCGGGCTTGTGGACCAGAGCATCCATGAACCAGTGGCTGGCAACCAGAGCCCCGCAGACCAGAGCGGGCCTGGCTGTGCGGCGCAGTCCGAATTGGACAGCCGCAAACAGCACCGACCAACCGAGCACCGCCGCCAGGCTGTGCGATATCGGGTAGTGGGTGAACTCCAGTGGGGTGAGCCTGGTAGAGCCCGGCGCCACTTCCACGGTCTCCAGCCCCAGGAGCAGCAAGGTCGGCCACAGGAGATCGATGAACTGCGCCGACAGGAAGAGCGTCCCGAGAGAGACATCTTTGGCGGCCGGCTTCGCGGCCATGGCCACGCCGAAGTGACCGATGAACATGCTGACCTCGATTCTGGGGTAGCGAAATCACCAGGTCGCTGCCCAACGCGCCCGTTGCAGCACGGGCCTACTCCTTGCGAACGGGCCAATCCGCTGCGTACGCCGCCAGCGACTTGGCGTTCCCACAGCCTAACACATCTCCACCAGCCGCTGCCGATACTCCGCAGGGTACGTCTTCCGTCCCTTCGCCAAGCAGGGCACCTCCTGTACCCCTAAGGGTGAGGTGTCCACCGACTCGGGTCGACTCCAGACTTCGAAGCCCACAAGCGCGAGGGCCGGCGGTCATCAGGTTAGGACTCGAGTAGGCACAACGGGTCAGCGAATGAGGGAGCCGGCGACCATTCACGCAGTGTCCCATACGCGGAACGGAACGACCTTGCTTGCGTGCACAAAGTCCTTGTCCGTAGTCAACATGGTCAGCCCGTAGCGCCCGCATAGCTGGATCAGTAGGGCATCGATCGTCCCCACTTGCACACCTCTTTGCCGACAGGTGTTTCGCAGTCCAGCGGCCGCGATATGGTCGTCTCGATCCGGCTGAAGAAACGGTAGGGGGGCAAAGCGCTCAAGAATCAGCTCCCTGGCTCGCGGCCCTGTGAATCCCTGCAGGAGCTCTTGCAGGACCAGACCCGTGGTCACGACCGTTTCGGCGCCGTCAAGAGCCGCGTGCAGTGCAGCAACCTCTCTGGCCACGGCGACCACGTCACGGCGCAGGGCGAGCGACCAGACGCTGGTGTCTACGAAGAGCGTCACGATCTTGAGCGCTCAGCCTTGTAGTCGTAGGTCTCGTCCCATTCGAGCTTTCCGAAGAGCTCGATGAGGCGCTTCTGCTCTCGCCGCGCGATGAACTCCATGAGCGCGAGCGTCACCGCAGCCTTCTTCGTGGGTTCGCCGCTGACGGCGAAGGCCCGGTCGAGCAGTTCTGGATCAAGGGCAAGGTTGGTGGCCATGGGTCACCCTCCATGTGTGACAGTCTACACATATGGGCGACAGCAGGCAACCGGCGCCCGTTTCCGCCCTCTGACGGCGTCTCGTTCGATTCAAGCCGGCGTTCGCTGACCCGTCGTTCAGCGTGGTGTGCGTCGATCGTCGCCTGCACCGATCGTCGCCTGCACCGCGCGCGACCTGGCGCCGCCAGAAGCTATCCGCTCCCAGTCCCTACTGCTACCCCCGCACCTCCCTCACCTCCCCCCCCAGAACGCCTCCCCCGGACACGGCAAGGCCCCCGCAATCCCCCGGTAGATCGCCGCCAGCTCCGCCGCGTCCGGGGCCAGGAAGCAGTGGTCGGGGCTGGAGGCCAGGGCGCGGAGGGCCGAGATGTCCACGTCCTGGCCCAGGCCCACCGTGTACAGGGTGATGCCCGCCGCCTTGGCCCCGTCCGCCGCCCGCTGCGCCGCGCCCGGGTCCTCGTCCGTGTCCTGGCCGTCGGTCAGCACCACCATTGCCCGCTGGCTGCCCGGCCGGGCCGCCGCCAGCTCCGCCGCCCCCGCCGCGATGGCCGCCCCGATGCGCGTGCCCGTCCCCTGCGGCAGGTTGGCGCCCAGGGCCGCGTCCAGGAGGGCCCGGTCGCCCGTCAGGGGGACCAGCACCGTCACCGAGGCGTTGAAGACCACCAGGGCCGCCCGGTCGCGGCCCAGGCTGAGCTGGTCCAGGAAGACGCGGGCCGCGATGACCGCCGCGTCCAGCTTGCTGGCCGCCCCCGCCGTGGGCTCCGACATGCTGCTGGAGCTGTCGATGACCAGCACCAGGTCCGCGAAGCGCACCGTCGGGTCGCAGCGCTCGCGCAGCAGGAGCGGGAGGTAGAGGGCGCGCGGCGCCGGGGTGGCCGAGGCCGCGGGCCGCGGGGTGTCGCTGGCCGCCGGGGTGGCCGAGGCCGCCGGCGTGGCCGAGGGGCGGGGCGTGGGCGTCGGCAGCGGTGTCGCGCTGGGCGGCGGCGTGGCCGAGGCCGGGGCGCGCACGCGCACGCGGGGCACCGGGAAGACCAAGCGGCCCGCCTGCCCCTTGGCGTCCACGTAGTCCCCCCAGGCCTCCACGTTGGTCGGCCAGTCGCCCGCCTCCTGCGGCTGGATGCGCAGGCGCAGGCCCACCCCCGTCAGCGGCACCTCGCGGAAGGACCAGCGCAGGGTCCGGCCCTCCACCGCCGCCGGCGGGGCCGCCGAGCCCGCCACCAGGCGCATGTTGTCCGGCAGCAGGTCCGTGATGTCCAGGCTCCTGAGGAGGAAGGCCGGCCGCACCGCCGCCGAGACCTGCTGGTAGATGTCGGCCAGCTGCCATTCGGCGCGGCCCTTGAAGACGTGGGCCGCGTCCGTGCTGATGTCCCGGGCCCGCTTGTCGTCCGCCTTGCGCCCGATCTCCAGGGTGAAGATCTCCGCCCCGCGCCGCTTGCTGCCCCCCGCCTCGCGCACCGAGGCCTCCCAGCGGCCGTACTCGCCCGCCAGGAGGACGATGATCACCTTGCGCGCCTCCCGCCGCCCGCGGACGCTCCACAGCTCGGCCGCCGCCGCCTCCAGGTTGTCGCTGAGGTAACCATCGTTGAAGGCCTCTACCGGGAGGAAGGGCGTAGCGGCGGGCACCGTCACCGGCTCCAGCTTGCGCAGCAGGCGCCGGAGGTACTGCAGGTCGCCGCTCAGGCGGCTGCTCAGGTCGTCCGGCTGGATGACCACCCGGTCCGTGCTGGGGTCGATGCGGGTCAGGAAGTCCTCCATCGCCCGCCGCGCCGCCTTGAAGGTGCTGTCCTGGACGCCGGCGTCGATGATCAGGGCGATGTCCAGGAGGTCCCGGCCGGGGGCGCAGGCGCCGCGGGCCGTGAGCTGCAGCTCCACCGTCTCGCCCAAGGCGATCTCGGCCGGCAGGGCCACCTTGTCCGCCAGCACCTCGCAGCCCTCGGCCACCTGGGGCGGGGTGGGCGGCGGGGCGGCCGGGTCCCAGCCGTAGACCGTCACCACGTCGGCCGCGCCGTCGGCCACGTAGACCCGGCCGGCCGCGTCCGCGGCGATGTCCACCGGGCGGGAGGGGCGCCCCAGGTTGAGGCGGGTGGCGTCCCAGGCCGCCGTCACCGTGCCCGCCGCCGGCCCGCCGGCGCTGCCCGTCGCCAGGCGCCGGGCCCAGCCACTCCGGAAGAGCACCACCACCTGCCCGTCCGGCAGCAGGTCGAAGCGGTCGGCGCTCTCCGGCAGGGCGACCTCCTGCTGCAAGCGCCCGAAGCGGTCCCAGCCGCGGATCTGCGGCACCGCCGCGTCCAGAGCCCAGCGGCTGCCGTCCGGACCCACCACCAGGTCCGTCCAGACCGCCTGCTGGGCGTCCTTGGCCCGCATCGCCTCCTGGCCCAGGACCTCGCCGGCCGGGCTGAGGCGGTAGAGGCGCTTGCCCGCGCCCTCCAGGGCCAGGATCTCGCCCCCGACCGGGTCCCAGGCCAGGGCCACCACCTCGGGGTCCGCACCGGGCGCGGCGGCCTGCAGGCGGCTGGACCAGCCAGGCGTCCCGTCCGGGCCGTAGGAGTAGATGCGGTCGCCGGCGGCGGCAAACACGTTGCCCCCCGCGTCGGCGTCGGCCTCCACCGGGTCCGGGCTGGGGATCTGGTTGAGCACCAGGCCGTCCGTCCCCAGCACCTGGATGCGCTCCGGCACGTCCAGCAGGTAGGCGCGCCCGTCGTCGCCGATTGTCAGCGCTTCGATGCCGTCGAAGAAACCGGCGACCAGGCCGTCGCCGGCCCAGCGGTCCTGCGGCTCCCCGCTGGAGGCGCCGTAGCGCCAGCGCCAGATGCCGGGCGCGCCGCGCTCCGGCAGCACCGCCCCGGCCATCCCCCAGGCGGGGGCGACGGCCGCCGCCAGCACCTCGGCCCCGCCCAACAGGCCCTCCAGCTGGCCGCGGTCCAGGCTCAGGCGGGCCAGGCCCCGGCCCGTGGCCACCCAGAGCCTGCCCGCGTCCAGAGCCAGGTCGTAGGCGGCCACGCCGTCGATCTGGGGCGCGTCCAGCTTCAGGGTCGAGGGCGAGCGGCCCAGGATGTCGGCCGACACGATGCGTTCGTTGCCCTGGTCCACCACCCAGACCCGGCCGTCCGGGCCCACGTCCAGGCCCGCCGGCCGGTCGAACTGCCCCGGCCCGGCGCCCTGGCCGCCCCAGCGGGCCAGCTCCGCGCCGTCCGGCCCCAGGACGCGGATCGCGTTCACGCCGGCATCCGCCACCAGCACGCGCCCGTCGGCCGCCACGGCGATGCCCGCCGGGTCGCCAAAGCCCGGCCAGAGGGCCAGCCTCGTCCCGTCCAGGCCGTAGACCGCCACCCGCCCGGCCCCCGGGTCGGCGACATACAGGCGCCCGCGCCCCTCGTCCAGGGCCAGGTGGCCCGGGGCGATGAGGTCCTCCGGCCCGCCGCCGGCGCCGATCACCGCCAGCCCCCGGCCGTCCGGCCCCAGCAGCTCCACCCGCCTCAGGCGCCGGTCGCTGGTGAAGACGCGGCCGTCGGCCGCCAGGGCCACCCCGCGCGGCTCGCGCCACAGGGCCGCCGGCAGGCCCACCGTGCTGCCGCTGTCCCAGGTGGCCACCGGCCGGTACGCGCCCAAGGCCTGCGCCCGGCCCGGCGCGGCGGGAGCCAGGGAGGCCGTCGCCGCCAGGGCGAGGCCGAGCGCGAGGAGGAGGGGGGCGACGGTGGGGAGGAGCCCGGAGCGGCGCGATCGGGCGGCGGTGACCGATGGATGGCGGGACATGGTCGGGCTCCTCGATAACGTCATGTGAGAGGTCTCATGGTTGCGGGTCCGACCTGTTGCGCGCGGCCACGACCGCCATGGGAATGAATTGGGTGCAGTTCCGTTGGAACGACGGGCCCCTACCTGCCGCGGCGCTCCGCGCCGCGGCAGGTAGGGGCTGGCCGGCCAAGCTCGCCAGACAGGACGTATCCAGAGTCTATCGTGGTGCGATGACCAGGCTCCGGCCATCCGCCGCCCTCGTCATCCCCTGCGATACCCGTCATGACGGCCTCCTGCCCGTCGTTCCAACGGAACTGCACCCAATTCATTCCCCGGGCGCTCGTTGCGGCGCGCTTCGGTAGGGCACAGAACACAGCCAACCGTCCGCTCGACTGCTTCCCAACGGTATCATTCATTCCCCGGGCGGTCGATGCCGTGCGTTATCGGTCGGAATCACCATGAGTCCCTCCCCATGACGGCCCACCCGGATCGCGAGTCTTCCCCCTCCCAGGGGGAGGACCGCCGCGGCGCTCCGCGCCGCGGCAGGTAGGGGCTTGGCCTCACCCCCTCCGCCGCGCCCCCAAGGCCCCCCAGCCCGGCCAGCCCGCCGCGTCGCCCAGCTCGTCGGCGATGCGCAGGAGGCGGTTGTACTTGGCCACCCGGTCCGAGCGGGCGGGGGCGCCGGTCTTGATCTGGCCGGCGCCGGTGGCCACCGCCAGGTCGGCGATGGTGCTGTCCTCGGTCTCGCCGGAGCGGTGGCTGATCACCGCCGTCCAGCCGGCCCGCTGGGCCATGCGCACCGCTTCCAGGGACTCGGTGAGGCTGCCGATCTGGTTGACCTTGACCAGGATGCTGTTGGCCGAGCGCCGCGCGATGCCCTCCGCCAGGCGGGCCGGGTTGGTGACCAGGAGGTCGTCGCCCACCAGCTGGACCCGGTCGCCCAGGCGGGCCGTCAGGGCGTCCCAGGCCTCCCAGTCGTCCTCGGCCAGGCCGTCCTCGATGGAGACGATGGGGAAGCGGGCGCACCAGTCGGCCCAGAAGTCCACCATCTCGGCGCTGCTGAGGCGGCGGCCCTCGCGCGCCAGGCCGTAATGGCCGCCCTCGAAGACCTCGGTGCAGGCCGGGTCCAGGGCGATGGCGATGTCCTCGCCCGGCCGGTAGCCGGCGCGCTCGATGGCCCGGAGCAGCAGCTCGACGGCGGCATCGTTGGTGGGCAGGCTGGGGGCGTAGCCGCCCTCGTCGCCCACGGTGCTGCTCTGGCCCTGCTCGTGCAGGAGTCTGCCCAGGGCGTGGTAGACCTCCACCCCCCAGCGCAGGCCCTCGGCGAAGCTGGGCGCGCCCAGGGGCATGACCATGAACTCCTGGAAGTCGGTGGAGTTGGAGGCGTGCTTGCCGCCGTTGAGGATGTTGAGCATGGGCACCGGCAGGAGGTGGGCGTCCACCCCGCCCAGGTAGCGGTAGAGGGGCATCCCCTGGCTGGCGGCGGCGGCCCGGGCGGTGGCCAGGCTGACGGCCAGGATGGCGTTGGCCCCCAGGCGGCCCTTGTTGGGCGTGCCGTCCAGGGCGATCATCGCCGCGTCGACGGCCCGCTGCTCGGTGGCCTCCATGCCGACGAGGAGGGGGGCGATCTCCCGCTCCACCGCCGCCACCGCGCCCAGAACGCCCTTGCCGCCGTAGCGGCCCTTGTCCCCGTCGCGGCGCTCCACCGCCTCGTGGGCCCCGGTGGAGGCGCCCGAGGGGACGATGGCCAGGCCGACGGAGCCGTCCGCCAGGCGCAGCTCGGCCTCGACGGTGGGGTTGCCGCGCGAGTCCAGGACCTGGCGGGCGCGGATGCTGGCGATCTTGCTCATGGTGGAATGCTCCAGGCGATGGGCGGGGTGGCGGCTCGGGCGATGGCGGCGGACCTCGGACCGGCGACGCGGCGGGTCGGCGCGCCAGGCGCATTGTAGTCGCGCGGCGGGTCCGGGGGGAGCCTTCACCAAGCGCCGTTGACCTCCCCGGCACCCTGCCTATAATACGCGCCGCCCGCGGGCCCGCGCCTGGGTCCGGGGCCCAGCCGGCTCCCTTGGGGCCGTGCGTCCCTCCGGTCGTGAACCGCCACGGCCGAGCCCCCAACCCGCAGGGTGAAGGCCATGTCCGACAGCAAGACGCACCTGTTCCGCACCCCCACCCTGGATCCTGACGTCCTGGAAGCCTGGTCCAGCTACGTCAGCCGCTACGAGAACGACGCCGACTTCATCCAGCAGCAGGTGGAGCAGGGCGTCATGGTCACCACCTTCGACCGCGTGGTGGGCATGCTGGACCAGGTCTACAACTGGGGGCGGCGCTCCAGCATCTGGCCCCTGGGCTTCGGCCTGGCCTGCTGCGCCATCGAGATGATCGCCACCGCGGCCGGGCGCTACGACATCGACCGCTTCGGCGCCGGCCTCTTCCGCGCCTCGCCGCGCCAGGCGGACCTGATGATCGTCTCCGGCACCGTCACCAAGAAGATGGTGCCGCAGATCGTCCGCCTCTGGAACCAGATGCCGGAGCCGCGCTACTGCATCTCCATGGGCGCCTGCGCCACGGGCGGCGGGCCCTTCAAGGAGGGCTACAACGTGGTCTCGGGCATCGACAAGTTCGTGCCGGTGGACGTCTACGTGCCCGGCTGCCCGCCCACCCCCCAGGCCTTCCTGCACGGCCTGATCATGCTGCAGCGCAAGATCGACGGCCAGAGCATCCGCGACGTGAGCTGGTACCGCCGCGGGGCGGTCGAGGAGATTCCGGTGCCCGTCCTGGGCGCGGACCTGATCGACCTGCGCAAGCTGCCGGCCATCCGCGAGGCGGCGGCGCCGGCCGCGCTCGCCGCCGACGAGGTCGCCGCCGATGCCGCAGCCCCGGCCGAAGCCTGAGCGGCGCCCCTGAGGAGCAGACGATGATCGCCACCGATCTCAAGACCCTGAGCCCCGCCGTCCCGGCCGACATCGCCGCCCAGGCCGCCGCCCGCTTCGGCGAGGCGGCCCGCCTGGACGAAGACGGCGCGCTGGTGGTCGAGGCCGCCCGCCTGCCGGAGCTGGTGCGGGAACTGCGCGACCGGCACGGCCTCAACTACCTGAGCAACCTCACCTGCGTGGACTGGCCGGACCGCTTCGAGGCGGTCTACCACCTCTGCAGCATGCAGGGCGGCGGCCAGCTGGCCCTGAAGGTGCCGGTCGCCAAGGACAAGGCCATCGTCCCCTCGCTGACCGGCATCTTCCCCGGCGCCGACCTGCAGGAGCGCGAGGTCTGGGACATGTTCGGCCTGCGCTTCGCCGGCCATCCCAACCTCCGGCGCATCCTGATGTGGGAGGGCTTCGCCGGCCACCCGCTGCGCAAGGACTGGCGCGAGGCCTACTACGAGCAGGACCAGAAGCCGCTCAAGAGCCGCTGGCCGGCGGGCGAGTACTTCTTCGGCGAGGAGAAGCTGTCGCGCTGGGCGGACAACATCAAGTACCCCGGCGGCTACACGGCCGAGGGCCTGGTGGACGAAGGCCGCGCCGACAACAACGTGGTGGTGGTGGACGCCGAGGCCCTGAAGCACGGGCCGGACATCCGCAGCGACCGGGTCATCGTCAACATGGGGCCGCAGCATCCCAGCACCCACGGGGTCTTCCAAATGCGGCTGACCCTGGACGGGGAGACGGTGATCGACCTGCAGCCGGTCATGGGTTACATGCACCGCAACCACGAGAAGATCGGCGAGCGCAACCTGTGGCTGGGCAACATGCCCTTCACGGACCGCCTGGACTACCTGGCCCAGATGGGCAACGAATGGGGCTACGCCCTGACGGTGGAAAAGCTGATGGAGGTGGAGGTGCCGGAGCGCGCGGAGTACATCCGCGTGATCATGGCCGAGCTCAACCGCATCCAGAGCCATTTCTGGGGCATCACCTTCCTGCTCAACGACATCGGCGCCTTCTTCACCCCCATGATGTACGCCATCGAGGAGCGGGAGCTGATCCTGGACCTCTTCGAGATGGTGGCGGGCAGCCGCCTGATGTGCAACTACATGCGCTTCGGCGGCGTGGCCTACGACCTGCCGCCGGAGTTCATGCCCCTGGCCCGCACCCTGGTCTACGACCGGCTGGAGAAGGCCATCGACGAGATGGACAGCTACCTGACGACCAACGAGATCGTCGCCGAGCGCATGCGCGGCGTGGGCGTCCTGCCGCCGGAGATGGCCATCAGCTACAGCACCAGCGGCCCCGTCCTGCGCGCCTCGGGCGTCCCCTACGACGTGCGCCGCGCCGAGCCCTACGGCATCTACGACCGCTTCGACTGGGACGTCATCACCCGGCCGGAGGGCGACATCTACGCCCGCTACATGGTCCGCCTTGGCGAGATGCGCGAAAGCCTGAAGATCCTGAAGCAGGCGATGGCGCAGATCCCGGAAGGCCCGATCATGGGCGGCAAGAAGGCCTGGCAGATCCGCGTCCCGGCGGGCCAGCATTACGGCCGCCTGGAGAACCCGCGCGGCGAGCTGGGCTACTACGTGGTCTCCACGGGGGAGTCCAACCCCTACCGCTACCACGTGCGCTCCCCCTGCTTCGTCAACCTGACGGCCCTGGCGGAGATGAGCAAGGGGCACAAGGTGGCCGACGTGGTGGCCATCCTGGGCTCGATCGACATCGTGCTGGGCGAAGTGGACCGCTAGCCTGCCCGCCCTCTGAGGAGCCCTTTCATGGCATTCGGACTCAACGCCCTTCGGGGCATGAAGATCACCCTGCGGCGCTTCTTCGACACCTACCGGGTGGGCATGATCCAGCAGCCCTCGGCCGCCGGCAACCTGCCGGCCCCGGGCGAGGCGAAGGACGAGGGCATCCCGGCGGGCATGCCCTCGCACGTGGGCGGCCTGATCACCAGCCAGTACCCGGAGCAGAAGCTGCCGGTGCCGGAGCGCTTCCGCTACATCCCCTTCCTGCTCTTCGACGAGGAGCCGGACCACGAGCGGGCGCAGTTCGACGGGGTGCGCTGCACGGCCTGCGGCATCTGCGCCAAGGTCTGCCCGCCGCAGTGCATCTGGATCGTCCAGGGCAAGGGCGACGACGGCAAGGTCCGCCCGGTGGCCTCGGAGTTCTTCATCGACGCGTCGATCTGCATGAGCTGCGGCTTCTGCGCCGAGTACTGCCCCTTCGACGCCATCAAGATGAACCACGACTACGAGTTCAGCAGCTACGAGCGCCACGAGAGCTGGGTCTTCGACCTGCAGGAACTCCTGCACCCGGTGGCCTACCACGCGGCCATCCACCCCACGGACTACGCCCGTGAGGCGGAGGAGGAGCGCGCCAAGGCGGCGGCCCGCGCGGCGCGCGACGAGGCCAAGGCGGTGCAGGCAGCCGAGGCGGGCGGCCCGGACCCGGAGGAGCTGAAGCGCCAGAAGGAAGAGGCGCGGCGCAAGTTCCTGGAGGAGCGGGCCAAGAAGAAGGCGGCCCAGGAGGGCGGCGGCGGCTGAGGCCGCCCTGAGCCGCGGCCATGCAGCAGGCCTACCTCCCCGTCCTGGTGCTCTTCGCCCTGGCCCTCGGCCTGGGCCTCTTGGTCCTGGGCATGACCTTCATCCTGGGGCCGCGCCGGCCCTCGCCGGTGAAGGACGACACCTACGAGAGCGGCCTGACGCCCATCGGCCCCAGCCGGCGCCGGGTGCCGGTGCGCTACTACCTGATCGCCACCCTCTTCATCCTCTTCGACATCGAGGTGATCTACCTCTACCCCTGGGCGGCGCGATTCAAGGCCCTGAGCGCCCCGGCGGCCGACGGGGGGATGGGCCTGGCGTCCTTGGGCGGCATGGCGGTCTTCATGGGCATCTTGGTGGCGGGCTTCGTCTACGTCTGGCGCGCCCGCGCCCTGGAATGGGATTGAGGTCAGCATGGCGATCACGCAGCCGCTGCCGCTCCTGACGCCGCAGCAGATGGCGGAGGGCAAGACGGGCGACCAGGGCCTCCTGGTGGGCACCCTGGAGGCGGCGGTCAACTGGGCGCGCACGCAGAGCATGTGGCCGGCGCTCTTCGGCCTGGCCTGCTGCGCCATCGAGATGATGCACACCCAGACCAGCCGCATGGACATGTCGCGCTTCGGAATGGAGCTGATGCGCGCCTCGCCTCGCCAGAGCGACCTGATCATCGTCGCCGGGCGCCTGAGCCGCAAGATGGCCCCGGTCATCCGCCGCATCTACGACCAGATGCCGGAGCCGAAGTGGGTGATCAGCATGGGCGACTGCGCCAGCTGCGGCGGCATCTTCAACAACTACGCCCTGGTCCAGGGCGTGGACGAGGTGATCCCGGTGGACGTCTACGTCGCCGGCTGCCCCCCCCGCCCCGAGGCCCTGATGCACGGCATCCTGCAGCTGCACGAGAAGGTGAAGCTGGAGACGATCGATGGGTGGCGGGATAGGAAGGGCGTGGGGTTGGGGATGCGGGTGGGGTGAGGGTAGGACCATCACGCGAGCATCGCCCTGGTCCGCGGCCTGTCAGCGCTGGGAGCGACGGTCTGGGATCCTGGCCACGTGGGCCGCTGTAGCTAGCATTCCACTGCTCATCATCGAGTATCGATACGCGACCGTTGGCCATCGTTCCGTACTCGGGATCGCCAACTGGGGCATCTGGTTCATCTTCTGTCTGGACTCAGTGATCGTGCTCGGTGCGTCAGGGAGGGCAGCGCTTCGCCGCGGCAGTTGGTGGTTCGGCCTTGTCGTCTCGATCTTGACGTTTCCACTGCTACTGCCAGTGTTGTCAGGCTTGCGGCTCATTCGCCTCGGTCGCGTGTCCCGCACGGCCCGGATCATGCGCCTTGCCAGGTTCATGGCCATCGGTTCCCGATCTGCTCATGGCCTACGGCGGGTCTTGGATCCTCAGGCGTTTCCGTTCGTCGTGCTGGTCCTGCTGCTGGTGGTCACCGTCGGTGGCGCGGCGCTGTACATGATCGAGCTCGAGCCCAGCGGCGTCCATGGATTCGGCGACGCGCTATGGTGGGCCCTCGTCACGGTGACGACGGTCGGGTACGGTGACATCACGCCAAGCAGCACCTCGGGACGTGTGGTAGCGGTCATTGTCATGTTGGTCGGCATCGCATTCACGAGCTTGCTCACGGCCCAGATTGCGGCCTACCTGACGCGTCAGGATCAGGATGACCTGGAGAAGGACATCGAAGCGGACCTTGCGCGGCTGGAGCGCAAGATCGATGCGTTGACAGCGCTGCTGCAGGCACCACCGGCAGCACCCGATGACACACCCGAACAAGGGCCATGACACAGCTTGTGCCCAGACTTCATCGTATCAGGTTCCGCCAATTCGAGAGGTGGGCGGCCCGCTTCAGCTCGTTATCTGAGACCTCAAGCCAGCCACGCCTTCGCCCTCTGCCCGCGCTAGCGTGTTACCCCACCACCCCATCCACCGCCACCACCCACCCCTCCAGCAGCCGCGACCGCACCTCCCCGCCGGCCCCCGCCGCGCTCCCCTGGGAGCCACAGAAAGCAGCGGCACCAGTGTGGGACATCAGCAGGCGGAAGGAGGTTGTTCGAGCCATGCCAAAGTCAACAGCTGCTCGACCAGCCGATCGCGGAATGCGGCGACATCCGCCTCCGAAACGGGATCGACGAGCATGAGCCGCCCAGGGTCGGTCGACATGCTTTCGAGCACGTAGGAAAGTGTGAGCGGCTCCAACCCGCCGTCCTTGGTCTTGGCGGCGTCGAGGTGGGAGAGCACATCCACCCCGGACCGGTCCAGGAAGTACAGGTCGATCAGGTCTTTGATGTCGCCGCGGCCGAGCAGCGCACAGATCTTGTTGGTGATCAGATCGGCCAGAGCATCGACCCGCAACCCCGCGTAGATCGGTTTCTCGGCCAGCGGAACGCATTGGGCGACGGCCTCGTCGGCTAAGTTCGGGGGTCGAGGAAGCCAAGCTGCCTCCAACTCTGGATCACCCATGCCCAGAAGTCCCTCCGCCGACCTAGGCGCGAGGCAAGGCGCGGCCACTCGGCCGCCACTTGCTGCGGCGTGACGTACTGCCACACCTCATCGGGCCTGGCTTCACGCAGCAGATGGGCGAGCAGGTCGAAGTGCTCCGGGTGGTCGGTGGCTGCGATAGCATCGCGCAACTCGGCAACAGTGATGCGCCTGTCCCAGAAGAAATACGGTCGCGCGTCCTGCCCCGCTCCGAGCAACCCCGACCGCACTTGAGCCCTGCGACCAAGCTCGGGTCTTGTTTGAACCGCCATGTCGCCACCTCGCCAGGGATTATACCTTGCCCAATCGCTCCCACATCGCAAACAACCAGATCCAGACCTCGCGCACCCACCTCACCCACACCGCCCCCCCCAGTAATCCCCCGGCTCGCAAGGAATCACCGCCGCGATCTCCAGATACACCGCCGTCAGCCGCGCCGGATCCGGCGCGAAGAAGTAGCGGGAAGGGTCGCCGGCCAGCTCGGTCAGGAAGGCAGCAGCCGCATCCATGCCCAGGCCGATGCTGTAGACCACCACTCCCTGCCCGCGGGCGCGCTCGGCCGTGGCCGCGGCCGAGGCCGGCAGCTCCGTCTGCTGTCCGTCGGAGAGGACCACCAGGACCGCGGCGTTGGCCGGCCGGCGCCGCGGCCCCGCCAGTTCGGTCAGGGCCAGGGCGATGCCCTGGTCGATGCGCGTCCCCGGCCGGGGGCGGATGGCGGCGATCGCCGCGGCCACGGCCGCGCCGTCGCCCGTCAGCCCCGTGTCCAGGGCCGCCTCCTGGTTGAAGCTCACCACCGCCACCTGGTCCTCCGGCAGGCGCATGGCCGCCAGGAAGGCCGCCGCCGCGGCCTTGGCCGCCTCCAGCTTGGCCCCCGTCATGCTGGACGAGGCATCGATCACCAGGGCCACGTCGGCGTGGCGGCGCTTGGGGACCAGCTGCTCGCGGAGCATCAAGGGCAGGTAGGCGGGGCGCGGGCGGGGCGTGACCGTGGCCGTGGGCGGCGGCGTGAGGGTGGCCGCCGGCCGGGTGGCCGTCGCGCTGGCCGTGGCGGTGGCCGAGGGCGCCGGCGTGTCCGTGGGCGTCGCCGTCTCGGTCGCCGCTGAGGTGGGCGTCGGCGCCACGGCGATCGGCTGCTGGTGGCGGTTGTTGGTCTCGTCGCATTCGCTGGCCTGGCCCTGGCCCTTGCCGTCGTCGTCGGCCACCACGGAGACCGCGGTCACCCCCACGGGGGCGTTGCGCCAGACCACGCTCAGGTCGTCCCAAGCCCCGGGGGGGAGGCTGCGCGGCAGGGGCGCCGTGGCGATCAGCTTGCCGCCCGCGCTCGGATCCCCGGCATAGAAGGCCACCGGCAGCCCCGCCCCGGCCACCTCCGCGCCCCCGTTGCCGATGCGTGCGGTGAGCGTGACCACTCCGGCCTGCTCCGTGGAGAGCAGCCGCGAGGCGCTGAGGTCGGGGGCGGCGAAGGGCCGGCCCGCCGGGGGCAGGTTGAGGCGGTAGGTGTTGTGGGTCAGCCAGCTGGGCGTCTCGACGGCCGGGATGCTGCCGTCGTCGTTGACGTTGCCCACGTGGTAGGCGTGCTGGTTCCAGATGCGCCGCGTGGGCACCCAGCTGTCGTTGGCGTCGCCGTAGACGCGCAGGCCCACGGCGCCGGAGCCCAGGAGGTTGTTGGCCACCACCACGATCTCGGCGTTGCCGTCCGCGTCCACGTCCACCACCAGGGGCATGTCGTAGGTGGTGCCGTCGGTGCGCGGCACCCACCACAGCACGTGGCCGTCCACGCCGCGGTAGATACGCAGGCGCTCCTCGTCGCCGTAGACCACCTCGGCCTGGCCGTCGCCCTCGAAGTCGAAGACCGAAGAGCCCGTGCGGCTGGAGCTGAAGTCCTGGGTGGTGCGGGTCCACTTGATGCGGCCGTTGGTCTCGATGATGGTGTAGGCCCGGCCGCCGGCGACGCCGATCTCGGCCCGGCCGTCCCCGTCCACGTCGGCCACCGTCGGCGGTCCGCCGCCGCCCTTGAGCCGGCCGCCGGGCAGGGAGACCGGCCCCCACTTGGCCTTGCCGTCATGCTCCAGGAGGTAGACCAGCCCGTCGCTCACCAGGACCACCTCGGGGAAGGGATCCTCGTCGAAGTTGCCCAGGGCGTTGAAGCCGTCCACGCCCGCCTTGGCGGTCCAGTAGACCTTGCCGTCGGCGCGGTAGGCCATCCGGCCGGCCACGATCTCCGGCCGGCCGTCCATGTCCAGGTCGGCCGGCAGGGACAGCGGCCCCGCGCCGCCGTCGCCGCAGCCCCGCGCCTTGGCCGGCGCGGTCCAGCGCAGCTTGCCCGTGTGCTCCAGCACGGCGCAGCCCACGATGACCTCGGACAGGCCGTCGCCGTCCAGGTCCGCCAGGCTGGCCCCGCCCCAGCGCACCTGGTTGGGCAGGGAAGGGCTCCGCCACTTGAAGCGGCCGTCATGCTCGAAGGCGATGAGGCTGTTGCCGCTCTCGTGCACGGCCACGATGTCCGGCCTGCCATCGGCGTCGATGTCGCCGACAGCCAGGCTGCCGTCGCCGGCCACGTCGTAGGCCGGAGCGGTGACGGTGAACAGCTCCGCGCCGGTGTCGCCGCGCAGGGCGCGCAGGTGGCCGTTCTCCTCGTAGTCGTTGTTGGCATAGCTGGAGAAGACGATGTCCGGCACGCCGTTGCCGTCCAGGTCGATGACCGCCGGGGTCATCATGACCTGCCGCGAACCTGGGTTGTCAGTGCCGCCGGTCCACTCCCATTCCAGGGCGGGGCTGAAGTCACCCACGGCGGGCCGGAAGGCGCAGGACAAGCCCGAGTTCGAGAGGTTGTTGCCCTCGTCGCTTTCGGCCACCGAGGCGCCGCTGTCGGCCATGGCGTAGACCAGGTCGTCGCGGAAGCGCACGCTCCCCCGCAGCTTCTGGGTCACGGTGAGGGTCGTCTCGGCCGCCAGGGCGGGCAGGTCGGTGCTGCCCAGGACGGTGTCGGTGCCGGGGCTGAGCTGCTGGTCGCCGTCCTCGTCGGAGAAGAAGGTGACGCGGAAGGGCGAACCGGTGGGCGCGTCGCCGCGGTTGACCACGTTGGCGGTCAGGGCGCCGTCCACGGTCAGGTTCTGCCAGTCGCCGGCCACGCCGCCGTGTCCCACGCGGCTGACCGCCAGGTCGGGAGCGCCGGCGAGGGGGCGCTCGTCGGCCCGCGCCGCTGACCGCGGCCCCGGCCCCTGGGCCGACATGGCGCGCGTGCCCAGGGCGACAAGCCCCAGCAGGGCGGCGGCGAGAAGGACAGGGCCGGGAAAGAGCCGGATCCGGCGATGGTGCATGGTCCTTGGCCTTTCGATGATGGTCTCGATGCATGCGCTGGGCGCCCGGGCTGGCGGATGGCCAGGGGAGCAGGACCGCACAGCCTCAGGCCTCCCCGCGCCGTCCGTCCGCCCCCATCTCCGCTTCCAGGTCCACCCCCAACCCATCCGCCACGCGGTTGATGTAGTTGAAGTAGGCGATGGCCTGGACCGCGTCGTGGATGGCCCGGTCGTCCAGGCCGGCGGCGCGGAGGGGGGCCAGGTCGGCCGAGCGCATCGCCCCCGGGCTGAGCGTGAGCTTGATCGCGAACGGCAGGAGGGCGTCCATCGGCGCCGGCCAGGGGAAGGCCGGCGGGTCCGCGCTCAGGAGGGCCGCCTCGGCCGCCGCCAGGTCGAAGCCCTGCGGCCAGGGGCCTGCCGCCGTCGCCAGCTCCTTCTGGACCTCCGACCGGAAGTCCGCCGCGTGGGCCAGCATTCAGTAATGGCAGTCGTTGGTCCGGCTGACCACCGTGGCCAGGGCCTCGCGCTGGCCGCGGCTGAGCGGCGAGGGGGCGTGCATGGCCGCCGTGTAGAGCTGCATCGAGGCCTCCAGGGTGCGGGGCGCGAGGCTCTGCACCTGGAGGATCTGGAAGACCTTCCCCGCGCGCGTCACCGCCGCGTCGTAGATCGCCTTCAGGCGCCCGTCCGCCCGCGCCGGATCCACCTTGTCGATATAGGGCATGTCGCTAGCCCGGCCTTTCCGGAGCCGCCACGCGGGCCCCCAGCCGCTCGGCCCCGGCCGCCAGCAGGGCGTTGACCAGGAGGTAGAGGAGGGCCACCACGTAGAGGGTCTCCAGCGGGTTGCGGTCCCGCTGGAAGAGGATGACCCCGCGGCGGTAGAGTTCGAGGACCCCGATGATACCGCCCAGGGAGCTGTCCTTGACCAGGGTGGCCATCTGCGCCACCAGGTTGGGCAGGGCCAGGCGCAGGGCCTGCGGCAGGATGACGTGCCGCCATTGCAGGAGCGGCCGCAGCCCCAGGGCCCGGACGGCCTCCCACTGCCCCGCCGGCAGGGCGAGGAGGGCCGCGCGCAGGGCCTCCGCGTTCACCGCGCTGGTGTAGAGCAGCAGGGCCGCCGTCAGGGCGAGGGTGGGCGCGCCGAGGACTTCCAGATCCCAGGCGCGGCCCAGGCGACCCAGGCGCAGGAAGAGCAGGAAGACCAGGCCCACCAAGGGCAGGGCGCGGATGCCCTCCACCCACAGGGCCGCCGGCCGGCGCAGCCAGGCGGGCCCCAGGTGGCGCGCGAGGGCCAGGCCCAGGGCCAGGGGCAGGGAGCCCAAGAGGGCGATGGCGGAGACCGCCAGGGTCAGGGCCAGCCCCAGGCCCAGGAAGCGCCAGGTGCTCGGCTTCAGGAAGGCCGCGAAGCCCTCCGCCCGCAGCCCGAACACCCAGGGCAGGAGGGCCAGGAGGACGAGGAGGCCCAGGGCCGCCAGGCGCGAGGCCTCGCGCGCCGCCGCATCCCGGCCCCGATGCTCAAGCAGCATGGAGGCCTCGCCGCTGACGCCGTTCGAGGGCGCGCACGGCCAGGGACATGGGCACCGTCAGGCAGAGGTAGAGCCCGAAGGCCGCCACCAGGGGCCAGGTCTGGAAGCTGCGGCCCCCCAGCTCGTCCACCCGGTACATCAGCTCCGGCACCGCCACCGCCGAAGCCAGCGACGTGTTCTTGACCAGGGCGATGGCCACCGTGCCCAGGGGCGGCAGGGCGGCGCGGAGGGCCTGGGGCAGGAGGACCAGGCGCAGCATCCCCCAAGGCCCCAGGCCCAGGCTGCGCGCCGCTTCCGCCTGGCCGTGGGGCACCGCCATCAGCCCCGCCCGCACGGCCTCGGCCACGAAGGCCGCGGTGTAGACCCCCAAGCCCCAGGCCGCCGAGGCCAGGGCCGAGTCCAGGCCCAGGCCCGCCTTGGGGAGCCCCAGGTAGACGAAGGCCAGGACCGGCAGCAGGGGCAGGCCGCGGAAGAGGGCCACGTAGCCCTCCGCCAGGGCGCGGGGTAGCCGGGCCGGCGCCAGGCGCAGGACCCCGATGGGCAGGCCCAGGACCAGGGCCAGGCCCAGGCTCAGGGCCGAGAGCTGGACCGTGACCAGCAGGCCGCGCAGGAGGGCGGCCCAGATCTCGGCGGGGCTCATGGCGCGCCGGCCCCTTCCGGCCCGGCCGGGCTCACGGCGCGGTCACCGCCTGCCAGTCGTCCACCGGGGGCTGGGGGATCTCGGCGGCGGGGATCCAGCGCTGGTAGGCCTCCTGCCAGGCGCCGGAGCTCTTCATCCGCGCGATGGCGGCGTTCACCCCGGCCAGGAGGGCCTGGTCGCCCTTGGCCAGGCCCACGCCGTAGGGCTCGGCCGAGAACTGGCCGCCCACCACCTTCCACTTGTCCGGCTCCTGCTTCACGTAGCCGTAGAGGATGATATCGTCGGTGGTCACCGCGGCCACGCGGCCGGCGTCCATCGCCGCCACGGCCTCGGAGTAGGTGTCGAAGAGGGTGGCGGTGATGCCCAGGCCGTCCTTGTCGGAGGCGGACGTCAGGTTCTTCTCGGAGGTGGAGCCCTTGACGGTGCCTACGGCCTCGCCCTTCAGGTCGGCGAGGCCGGTGACGGCGCTCTCGGCGGGCACCAGGAGGCTCTGCCCGGCCACGAAGTAGACGATGGAGAAGTCGATCTCCTGCAGGCGCTCGGCGTTGATGGTCATGGTGGAGGCCACCACGTCCACCACGCCCTCCTTCAGGAAGGGGATGCGGTTCTTGGAGATGGCTTCCTTGAACTCTACGGCCGTCGGATCGCCCAGCAGCTCGGCGGCGATGGCGCGGCAGACCTCCACGTCGAAGCCCTCCACCTCCCCGCTGTCGGGGCTGAGGTAGCCGAAGGTGGGCACGTCCACCTTGGTGCCGCAGACCAGCTTGCCCCGCTCCTGGATGCGCGCCAGCACGGAGCCGGGCGCGGCCGGCGTCACAGGCTGGGCGGCCGGCTCCAGGCTGGCCTCGGCTGCTGGGGGCGCCTCGGGGGCCAGGCTGGCGGCATCGGGCGTGGTGCTGAGGGGGTCGGCGTCGGTGGCGGCATCGCCCTGGCAGGCGCCCAGGCCCAGGGCCAGGAGGGCGGCGGTCAGGCCGAGGCGGACGAGGGGAAGGGGGCGGTGCGTCATGGGGTTCTCCTCCGGGGACGTGGGATGCGCGGGGGGCGTGGTCGAGGGCAGGATCAGGTCGATGTCGATGACGCGGCCGGAGACACGGGCCGGTCGCCAGGAGATCGACTCAGTGCTTCAGGATCTGCGACAGGAAGGCCTGGGTGCGCGGCTGCCGGGGGTTCTGGAAGAGCTCCTCCGGGCTGCCGCTCTCCACGATGCGGCCGCCGTCCAGGAAGAGCATGCGGCTGGCCACGTGGCGGGCGAAGCCCATCTCGTGGCTGACGATGAGCATGGTCATGCCGCCCTTCGCCAGGTCTTCCATGACGTCCAGCACTTCCTTGATCATCTCCGGGTCCAGGGCCGAGGTGGGCTCGTCGAAGAGCATGACCTGGGGCTCCATGGCCAGGGCCCGGGCGATGGCCACCCGCTGCTGCTGGCCGCCGGAGAGCTGCGCCGGCCAGGCGCCGGCCTTCTCAGGGATGCCCACCCGCTCCAGGAGGGCCATGGCCCGTTCCCGCGCCTGGGCCTGCGTCTCCTTGCGGACGTGGATGGGGCCTAGGGTGATGTTGTCCAGCACGGTGAGGTGGGGGAAGAGGTTGAACTGCTGGAAGACCATCCCCACTTCGCGGCGCAGGCGGGTGCTGTCCAGGCGGGGATCGTGCAGGGCCTGCCCCAGGACGAAGAGCTCGCCGCCGTCGATGCGTTCCAGCCGGTTCACGCAGCGGATGAGGGTGCTCTTGCCGCTGCCGCTGGGACCGAAGATCACCAGCACCTCGCCCTGCTGCACCTCCAGGTCGATGTCCCGCAGCACGTGCAGGTCCTTGAAGCGCTTCTGCACGCCCCGGAAGCTGATGATGGACGTCAAGGGCCACTCCTCGCCTGCCCTCTAGGCCCTCCGCGGACGGCGAAGGGCGGCCGGCGGCGGCCGGCACGGGGGCGGCGGGAGTATATCGTCAGCCCCCTTCGCGGGCCAGCAGCCGCCCGAACTCGGCCAGGCTGCCCACGCCCGGCAAGGCCTGCCGGAGCCGCCGCAGCGCCGCGAGATCGGTGATCCGCTGCAGGCGCGGGAGCAGGTCCTGGCCCGCCGGGCCGAACCTCAACTCGATGCCCAGGGCCAGGGCATCGTGGAGGCCCTCCATGAGGCCCTCGTTCAGGCCGACCTGTCGGCCTTCCTGCAACCCCACCTGGCGACCTTCTTGCAGGCCCTCCTGCCAGCCCTCCAAGAGCCCGACCTTCCTACCCTGCTGGATCAACGACTCAAAGGTCTTGTCCATCACCGTCTCTCCCCATTGCGGCAAGGCTTCCTGCGCCAGCGCCGCCAAGTGTTTGGCGCTCAGTTCGGGGCGCAGTTGGTTGGCGTAGATCAGGATAGGCGCCAGGTCCTGGGCGATCAACTCCGGTCGGCGGAGGGCGGTAAGGCGGGCGATGGCTGACCGAAGGGCCGTCGCGAAGTCGGAGCTGAAGGCAGCCTGCAGGACCGCGAGGCCGGCCTGCAGGCTGACGGGCCCTTGTCGGGGCTCGGGATCCCCGGGGCCAAGCGACACGAGGTGGTAGCGGAGGCGGGGGCGGAAGGCATCGAGGAAGGGCGGCGTCGCCACGAGGTCCCCAAGGTCTTGGGCAGCGCGCCAGGGGCGGGCGCCGTGGTAGAGGAGGACGGGCAGGATGGGGCTGAGGCGGCGCTGGCCCTGGGCCAGCTGCTGCTCCCAGTAAGCCATGCAGTAGCGCGCGATCTGGGTGCTGGCCAGCAGTTCGGGGCGGCTCTTGTGTTCCAGGAGCAGGTAGATCGGGAGAGGGCTGCCGTCGGCCTGGGGGATGCGGTAGGCGGCATCGGCCCGCCGCGCCGCACCATCTTGGCCGCCGAACTCGGTCGGCAGGGTGGCCAGGCCCTCGGGGTCCAGGCTCAGGCCGGCAGCTACGTCGGACGGGAGGTAATGCGCGCAGAAGCCGGCGACCAGGGCGGGCCGGGCGAAGAGCTGCTTGAAGAAGCGGTCGTGGATGCTGGGTCGACGGGCCACCGTGCCTCCGGTGCGGGATGCCCTTCAGCATGCGCGATCGGCGGCCGGGGCGCGAGGGGGTAGGCGCCGACCTTGCGCCAGGGTTGCGCCAATGTGGCCAGGGGACCGGTTCGGCATCGCACCGGTAGTGGCCCCTCCCACCGATGGCAGCGGGCCGACCCGCCTAGGCCCGATCGGCCCCGCCGCCCCGCAACCCCGCCCCACCCCACCGCCGCTCGATCTCCGCCAGCTCCGCCAGGCAGCCCGCCTCCTCCGGCCGGGGCTGCTCGGTGAGCCAGGCGTCCAGGATCTCGCGGGCCACGTCCACCGAGGTCAGGCGCAGGCTCATGACCAGCACGTTGGCGTCGTTCCACCAGCGGGCGCCACGGGCGGTGGCGGCGTCCACGCAGAGGGCCGCCCGGATGCCCGGCACCTTGTTGGCCGCGATGCTGGCCCCCGTGCCCGTGTAGCAGAAGAGCACGCCCCCCGCCGCCCGCCCCTCCACCACCGCCGCCGCCAGGGCCTCGGCCGCCAGGGGCCAGGTCAAGGGCTGGTCGGCCAGGGGGCCAAGGAGCAGCGGCTGGTGGCCGCGCTCACGGAGCATCGCCACCACCGCGTCCGTCAGGGGCGTGCGCTCGTCGCTGGACATCGCCAGGATCATCCGCCGTCCCTCTCGATCATCGAGCTTCCACCGCTACCCTCGCCCGACCCTCGCGATCTACGCCCGTCAGCCATGCCCATCGCCCGTCACTCCCCCGCACCCAGGCGGATGTCGAAGCGGACCGCCGCCCGTCCCGCCACGTCCTCCGGCCCCAGGCCGACCAGCAGGTCTGGGGCGCGGGCCACGTCGGCCGAGCCCTCGGCGCCCGGGAAGTAGAGCTGGGTGGTGAGGCGCTCCGCGCCGGCGGCGTCGAAGACCTTGAGGTGGATGTGCGGCGGCCGGCCCGTGTAGGCCGTGGGGGTAATCGTCTCCACCTGGTAGGATCCGTCCGCCCCGGTGACCACCTGGCCGCGCAGGCGGTAGCCCTCGTTGTCGTACTCGCCCTCGGCGTCCGCATGCCAGAGGTCGACGCGCGCCCCCGCAATCGGCCGGCAGTCCGCGTCGAAGAGCAGGCCGGAGAGCAGGATGGGCCGGCCTGCCATGCCCGGCTCGCGCAGGTTCTCCCGCTCGGGCGCCGCCGTGCTGTAGTAGGGCCCCTCCTGGTCCGCCGAGGTGGGGCGGTCCGGACAGGCGGGCGCAGCGGCAGCAGGGGCCGCGGCGTCGGCGGACCCGGTCGCATCGCTCGACCCAGCGGAGCCGCTCGATCCACCTGAGTCGCGCGATCCGGCGACGTCGCCCGAGTCCGGTGCTGCGCCCGACTCCCCCGGCGCCAGCGTCACCGCCGCATCCGAGAAGACGACCACCTCCGTCGCCGCCGATGCTCCCCCCTCGCCGGCCCCCGGCGCGCCCGCCTCGGAGGCCGGGCGGCAGGCCGCCAGGAGCATCGTCCAGGCCCCCAGGACCATGATCTTGCTGCTTCGCCAGGTCATCGCTGCCGCTCCTCTCTCGCTGACACGGACGCTTCGGTCGGAGGCGCCAAGGATAGCCCCTTGACCCTGCCGGCGCTCCAGTGTCAGCGCAGCGGCGCCCCGCTCGGCCGGGAGGTCGCCCCCTCGTCCGAGAGGCAACAGCCTGTTTACAGTCCCGCGAAGCTTCGATCACCCCCGGGCGCTACGCTCTGTTCACCGCCCCGATCGGTGTCGCCGGTGTCCGTGGGACCCGGCGGCGACAATGAAAGGAACCGTACCATGACCTTCCATCGCAAGCAGTTCTTCATCGCCGGAGGCGTCGCCCTGGTCCTGGCCGCCGGCGCCGGCCTGGCCGGGCGCGCCATGGCCCATGGACCGCTCGGCGGCCCGGGCGGCCTCGGCCGCGGCTTCCTGGAACGCGGCGGCCTCAAGGGCCAGCACGACCAGGAACTGGCCGAAGCCCTCGGCGTGTCCGTCGAGAAGCTGCAGGCCGCCCAGGACAAGGTGGCCGCCGCCGGGCTGGCCCAGGCCGTCAAGGATGGCCGCCTGACCCAGGAGCAGGCCGACCTGATGACCGCCGGCCGCAAGCTGGCCGCCACGGTGGACCGCGAGGCCATCGCCGCCCAGGTGCTGGGCCTGAGCAAGGACGAGCTGACCAAGGCCCTGGAAGAGGGCAAGACCCTGCGGGAGCTGGCCGCGGCCGCAGACCTGGACCGCGACGCCCTGCAGGAGAAGATGCAGGCCGCCATGGACGCCGCCGTGGCCGACGCCGTGAAGGCCGGCACCATCACCCAGGCCCAGGCCGATGCCCTGAAGGAGGCCAAGGGTCGCATGGGCCCTGGCGGTCCGCTGGGCGGGCGTGGCTTCGGCCGCGGCCACGGCTTCGGGCGCGGCGGCTTCGACCGCGGCGAGATGCCGGCGCCCGGCGAGGGCCAGGCGCCTGAGAGCGGCTCCGGCGATGCCTCCTGGTTCGGCCGGGGCGGCCCGGCGGGCTCGGATCTCTAGTCGGTGTTGGCCATGGTCGCAGCTCCCGGGCCGCTACCCCCCCGGCGACTGAAGTCGCGGGCTACTTGAGACAAAGTCCACTGGCGTGGACTCGGGATGCTACGGCATCATGGACGCCGCTCTAACCGCAGGTCGCGGCAGCGCATTCTCGCCGACGACGATACAGCCATCACGGAGGAGGGGCCGGCTTGGCCCCTCCTCCGACTTGTTGAGGAGAAGACCCATGCGCCCGCGTCACCCAGCCCCGGCCATCGCCCTCTGCCTGACCCTCGCCCTGACCGGCGGTGGGCTGGCGTCCGTGCGCGCCGCCGACGGCGGGTCGG
>WBZV01000082.1_pt1 | contig 64741 bp, 56 predicted proteins | sample 5204221 | NCBI WGS metagenome assembly WBZV01 (sample SAMN12344360, study PRJNA552823) | activated sludge metagenome | biome: Activated sludge suspended growth; feature: Nitrification reactor; material: Wastewater; isolation source: activated sludge from nitrification reactor of wastewater... | reverse complement strand
AATACTCCTCAGACACCGATAGTGAACCAGTACCGTAAGGGAAAGGTGAAAAGCACCCTAAACAAGGGAGTGAAATAGTACCTGAAACCGTGCGCCTACAAGCGGTCGGAGTCCCCACAGCAATGTGCGGGATGACGGCGTGCCTTTTGCATAATGAGCCTACGAGTTGCTCCTCACTGGCGAGGTTAAGTTCGTAATTAACGGAGCCGTAGCGAAAGCGAGTCCAAATAGGGCGACTAGTCAGTGGGGGCAGACGCGAAACTTTGTGATCTATCCATGGGCAGGTTGAAGGTTAGGTAAAACTAACTGGAGGACCGAACCCGTTAACGTTGAAAAGTTCTGGGATGACCTGTGGATAGGGGTGAAAGGCCAATCAAACTGAGAGATAGCTCGTTCTCCCCGAAATGTTTTTAGGAACAGCCTCGGATTATGAAGTCTGTTAGAGGTAGAGCTACTGATTGGGCTAGGGGGCTTCACCGCCTACCAAACCCTGACAAACTCCGAATGCTAACAGATATCTCCGGGAGTGAGGCTGCGGGTGCTAAGATCCGTGGCCGAGAGGGAAATAACCCAGAATAGCAGCTAAGGTCCCTAATACATAGCTAAGTTGATCAAACGAGGTAGGATTTCTATAACAGCCAGGATGTTTGCTTGGAAGCAGCAATTCATTTAAAGAGTGCGTAACAGCTCACTGGTCGAGAGATCCCGCACGGAAAATAATCGGGCATCAAGCTATGAACCGAAGCTCTATGATTGCCACTAGGTGGTATATCGGTAGGGGAGCATTGAAACAGCATCGAAGGTGTGCGGTGACGCATGCTGGAGCGGTTTCAAAAGAAAATGTAGGCATAAGTAACGATAAATAAGGTGAAAAACCTTATCGCCGAAAGTCTAAGGGTTCCTGATCAACGTTAATCGGATCAGGGTTAGCCCGGTCCTTAGTCAAACCCGAAAGGGGTAGATGATGGAAAGCAGGTTAATATTCCTGCGCCTGCTATACACTAAAAGTGACGGAGAATGCTAGTCGAATAAGCTGACGGAATAGCTGAGTGGATCCTTCGGGTGAAGCGCATCGATGAAAGTTCTTCCAAGAAAAGCGAGTATAGCAGCCGGTACCGCAAACCGACACAGGTAGACGGGATGAATATTCTAAGGCGCTTGGGTGAGCCGTGGAGAAGGAACTAGGCAAATTGACGCTGTAACTTCGGGATAAAGCGTACCTACTTCGGTAGGTCTCAGTAAAATGGTTCAACCAACTGTTTAACAAAAACACAGGGCCCTGCAAAATCGAAAGATGACGTATAGAGCCTGATACCTGCCCGGTGCTGGAAGGTTAAGGAAGGATGTTCGGCGCAAGCCAAAGCTTCTGACTGAAGCCCCAGTAAACGGCGGCCGTAACTATAACGGTCCTAAGGTAGCGAAATTCCTTGTCGGGTAAGTTCCGACCTGCACGAATGGTCTAATGAGTTGAACACTGTCTCCTCCACGAGCCCGGTGAAATTGTAGTATCGGTGAAGATGCCGGTTACCCGCCACGGGACGGAAAGACCCCGTGAACCTTCACTACAACTTTGCATTGATTTTGAATTACGGATGTGTAGAATAGTTGGGACGCTTTGAAGCCTTGCCGCCAGGTAGGGTGGAGCGGTCGTTGAAATACCAACCTTCTTTGATTTAGAGTCTAATCCCTTGCGGGAAACAGTGCATGGTGGGTAGTTTGACTGGGGTGGTCGCCTCCTAAAGAGTAACGGAGGCTTGCAAAGGTACCCTCAGTACGGTTGGTAATCGTACGAAGAGCGCATTAGTATAAGGGTGCTTGACTGTGAGGCACACAAGCCGAGCAGGGACGAAAGTCGGCTAAAGTGATCCGGCGGTTCTGTGTGGAAGGGCCGTCGCTCAAAGGATAAAAGGTACTCCGGGGATAACAGGCTGATCTCCCCCAAGAGCTCATATCGACGGGGAGGTTTGGCACCTCGATGTCGGTTCGTCACATCCTGGGGCTGGAGAAGGTCCCAAGGGTTCGGCTGTTCGCCGATTAAAGTGGCACGTGAACTGGGTTCAGAACGTCGCAAGACAGTTCGGTCTCTATCTGTGGTGGGCGTTGTAACATTGAAAGGAGCTGACTCTAGTACGAGAGGACCGAGTCGGACGTACCGCTAGTGTATCTGTTGTGCCGCCAGGTGCAGCGCAGAGTAGCTATGTACGGACTAGATAAGCGCTGAAAGCATCTAAGCGCGAAGCTATCCTTAAGATGAGTGTTACATGGGGTCGTAGAAGACGACTACGTTGATAGGCTATAGGTGGAAGCGTAGTAATACGTTCAGCCGAGTAGTACTAATTACCCCGTAGCTTCCTTTTTTTTTATCTTCTGCTCTTTCCTCTTCCAACCTTTTTTTTAAGAACACTGGTTGTCCTTATTTTAATGCTGATGAGCGTTAATGCCCAAAGAAATATTCCCTTCATGGGAAAAAGAATTAGGTGGTTTTAGCGAGGGGGTTCCACCTCTTCCCATTCCGAACAGAGAAGTTAAGCCCCTCTGCGCCGATGGTACTGGACAAAAATCCGGGAGAGTAGGTCGCCGCCTTTTTTTTCAAAAGCCCTGCACGCAGTGACAGGGCTTTTTTTTTTTTTTTACTCATCAATTCATCCCCGAATTGTCATTCGAATCCTATTACAAGTCAAAATAGCTTTAAATGCAAGCCTCTTCTCGAAATTCGTCCTGAAGTCATGATTACTTCATTGCAGTGCGAATTTCTTTCGAGGTTTCTTGACTTTGTCGCTATTTTCGCGCTCACTGCGAATCCTAATGGCAATTTCGAGTTGAAATGATTGAAACGGATCTGAAAGCATGAATTACTAACACTTGTTAGTAGACCTTGATGAGTAAACATTGAATCTATTAATGGAGCTGCAAATTTTTCAACTCAACGCTAATTTTGACTCCTTATATCTTAATAAAACTTGAATAAAAACTTTCATACCCATTGAAACATTGAATAAGGCATACTCCGGATGGTATGGATCGGATATCCATATAAAATGGATCGTCCACTATCTGATGTTCAAAAATAATCTGGCCGTATAAATTCCTGATGACTACAGATACAGGTCTTTTCACGTTATCCTTTAACCCTATCCAGATGTATTCGTTGGCAGGATTAGGGCTCACTGATACCTCCATTTGAGTAGTCTCCCGGGTATTTACAGTTTGCTTGTTATGTTTGTTGAAAAAATTCCAGATAACTTCACTTGCATTGAAGTCCTGGCAAGTGGTACCAATGACAAAAGGTGTACCAGGCCAGGTATGACCGCCATTAATGACTTTGTAATGTTCCACTTCGTATGACCCCGGATAGTAAAAATGTTCTGCGTTAGAACCATCACCGGTGTTAAGATCGGGTACATTCATTTTAATCACTGCATTTGCATCCAATCCATTTTTTTGGATCCAAAAATTTAATACTTCTGGAATGGATAAGATTCCCGAACTGCCATTGTAATTCACCACAGCATCAGCCGTACCGTGAATTTCCATTATGGGCATAGGTCTTGCATTTTTGCATAAGACTTGTGTCAATGCTGTCATGGAGCCCGTAACAGATGCTATGGCAGCAAAACGATCGCTCAGACAGGCCAAATGGTAGCTCATAAATCCACCGTTGGACATCCCAGTACTGTAGATTCTGTTTTCATCAATCGAATAAGCCTTGGATAAGGTATCGATGATCGCATGTATAAAGCCAACATCATCTACATTGCTGTTACCCACCAGTCCTACATTCCAGAACTGAAATCCGGTTTGTGGAAACACCGTTCCATTCGGGTGAACAATAATGAATCCTGCCGTATCGGCAATCTTTCGAAAATCGCCATAAAACTCCTGTTGCTCGGCGTTTGAACTGTAACCGTGCAGATTAAACACCAATGGAACTGCTGTGCCTTTGATATAGGAGGCCGGTACGTAAAAAGAAAAATTTCTTTGAAGCTGATTGTGTATGATGTTGGCCTTAATGGATTGTTGTGCGAAGGCTTGTGACAATAAAGCAGTAAAAAGAATAAAGGCTAAAATGGTGTTTCCGGATAATTTCATATTAACTAATTGTATTGAACTACCCAAAACTACAAATTTTGCTGGGAAATTATTGGAGAATACGATGGCAATGTTCTTAACTTAAAGACTGTAAATATTACAAGTGGCTCTTTTTATGCATAAACAGCACCTAAAGTATTTTTTAGTTTGGAGACGCCCGGTGTTTGGATTTGCTTAAATTTGGATGATTAAATGAGGCGTTTTTTTCGATTTTACCTAAATGATAATCATATGGATTTTCTTAAAACGAGTAAATACTTCTTATTGTTGATCTCCGGGCTGATCTCATTAAAATGTACTTGCGATGAAATTAATTATTGCGGATCATATGACGATGTGGTTATTTTGGATACCCAAGAGAAGGTGGACAATTTTAGAAAAACGCTTTCGGATGATTGTAATTGTTTTTTGGGCACAATTCAAATAAGAGGAAATGTATCCAACTTGTCGGGACTGAGCTTTTTAAAAACGATCGGTGGTATTGATATTCTGCAAACTCAATTAAAGGACCTGGATGGTTTACAAAATCTGGAAGTCGTTTACAATGATCTTTCGTTGTCAACGGCGGAATCTTTGGTGTCCATAAAACAACTTTCATCCTTAAAATATGTAGGCAGAGATCTGTTCCTATCAAGGTTGAATGCCATAGAAAATATGGAGGGTATGGAAGCGCTGACAGTAGTCAACAGAAATCTTGTCGTCTCAGCAAATAATAAATTGAAGATGATTACCGGGTTCAATACATTGAATAAAATTGGGGGTCATTTTATCCTTTCAGGCCATTTCGTTCTTGATGATGTAGTGGGGTTTAGAGCTTTGTCTGAGGTAGCTGAACTCTTGAAGATCTATGAAAATAAAACTTTGGTGAATTTAGCGGGATTGAAGAATCTCAAATCAATTGGTACGGATCTCATTATCGAAAAAAATGATAGCCTGGTAGATATGAAAGGCTTGTCTGGACTGGATACTATCGGGGAGAGCATATCACTTGAGGGGAATTTACAATTGAGGGAAATAGGTTTTTCGCTTCCTATCACTAAAATAAATGAGGCCCTAATTATTAAAGATAATCCCGAACTTTTGAACATTGATGGATTGAAGAACCTGACTTCTTTAAAGACGTCATTGGAGCTTGTAAATAATTCGAAGCTGTCAGCCTGTTGTGGATTGTTCAATCTGCTGAATAGCAATGGTGTTGGAAGCAGTATAACGATCCAAGGTAATCAGCTTGGGTGTAATAGTGTTGCAGAAATTCTGCAGGCGGGTATTGCAAATTGTAATTGATGAACCTTTTTGGATTCTGCTTAATGGAATCCAATAATAAAGGATTAATGAACACCCGTGAGGAAGTAAAATTAAAATAGCAATAGAATCTTAACTCGAATTGTCCGTTTACACCACTAGGGTAATTTTATTATTGCTTGTTTTGTGGGCTATATTTAATCTCACCCAGGATAGTATCGCTATACCTGCTTATAGAAGCACCTTTTACGATGGTATCTGAATATTTGATAATATGAACAGATTCATGTTGAGTTTCCGGATCGAACACCATCACTGTATCTATTCTAGTTTCATAAACCGTATCTGATTTGAGGACTTCTGCAGTCTCAGGTCCGCTGGAATGATTACATGATGAAACCATACCATATAGCAGGATGATGCTCAGGGAGGTGATTTTAACCAATTGGCAATTGAAGAGTTTCATATGATCAGATTTAAATAGAATTCCTAATTCCTATTAATTCAAACATCATCATTAACTAGCTTAATTATATATTGCAAACTGTACTACTTCTTCAACTTGATTTCCTTCGTTACAAAAGGAGGCTCCGTTAAAAAAATAGAATAACGATTCCTTGTAACTAAATTCTTTTCCTGTCAAGTCAGATAGAAATTTAGATACATAGTATTTTGTAAAATTTGTTTTGTAAAAATAAGTATCTATTCCCAAAATAGGTCTTTCAATTAAATATTTCGTATGGTGGATTAAGGTCAAGGTTTTCCATATTACGGGGTTTAAAATGATTAGCAAATGCCACGCATATTAGGAAGTTTTCACTTTGCTAACATGCAATTCCTTCAATCTTTGGCTGCAATATATATACTGCTCCAAATAAAGGAGACTATTAAACATAAATTTAACTAAATTAAATGGGTATTATTTTAACATGCTACATTTTTAATTGGGTATTTAAATCAAATAGTTACTCATTCCAATCTGGAGCAGAGAATGGGGATTTATTCGCCTACAATTTAAAACCATTAAATATGGTCACTTTAGAAGTGAATGTGATAAACGAGAATTCAATCTGTAAGAAGCTTTAAAAATTTAATTCTTACAGTAATGATATTTGCAATGATAGAATATCATCTATCCAATGCTTCATACAATTGCTCCGTCGCTATCTCCATCGCACAATTAAAATGACCTTCTGGACATGCCTTCTTTCCATGCAGTCCGCAGGGACGGCAGGGAAGATGATTTTTAGTTTCAACAGCGAACGATCGTTCAGATCTTGGTCCAAAACCAAATCCGGGAACGGTACTGCAAAAGATTGCACAAACCGGGGCATTCATGGCAGATGCGATATGCAATGGAGCAGAGTCGTTGACATAGTTCATCTGAGCTTGCTTCATGATGGCCGCCGAACCCAGTATATCCAGCATTCCGCAGCAATTCTTCAGGTGCAGCATTGGATTCACCCTCTTGACTTCCTCTGAAATATCTGAGCACAAATCCTTATCCGCCGGACCTCCCAACAAAACCACTTCAAGTTCTTGGGGCAGTGTGGTTAAAAACGCTATCCATTTTTCAGCGGGGAACTGTTTGGTAAACCAAACAGAGGCCGGTGAAATGGTGATGTAAGGATGGTGGAGCCCCAGTGAACTAACAAACGTTTGTATGTTTAGTGGATATAATTTTGGAGGTAGGGAATGAGGCCCTGTGTAAGCTTTTATCAGTGCATGATTGCGTTCAATTTCATGGGTTCCTTTCCTGGGATTTATTTCATGCCCAACTGAATTTGTAAACAAAAAAGAGAGTGGGTTTTTATGGAAACCTATCGTCTTTGAAGCACCGGCACATACCGTGATGAATCCGGTTGAAAAAAAACGTTGCAGGTTAACGACTTTATCATAATGTTGTTTGCGGATTTCACCGATCAGCCTAAACAAGTTGCGATATTTTTGTTGCTTTTTATCCCATACATAAACTTTTTGAAGTCCGGGAGAATTTTCAAAGACCTTTTCATGACCTTTTCTCACCAATACGTCAATGCGATCATCCGGATGGTAATGATGCCAGGTCTCCACCAAGGCCGTGCTCAGGATGGCGTCTCCTAAAAAAGCGGTTTGTATGAATAGTACTGATGCCATGAAATCGAATAGAAATATAGGCAATGTTAAGCCATTTTAGCGAAGGATTAAAAGGGTCTTTTCAAACCGTCAATGGCCTTGCAAATTCATTAACAATATTCTATCAACCAATTTGGTAATCAGCCGTTTATCCAATATTACGAATATTTATACCTTTGCAAAAAATATTGAACATGGAGCAAGTTGCAGCACACCTGAAATACCGCGTTAAAGACATCACATTAGCTGATTGGGGCCGTAAAGAAATCGAACTGGCTGAAGCAGAAATGCCGGGTCTGATGGCCCTTCGCGAAGAATACAAAGGACTCAAACCACTCAAAGGTGCCCGGATTGCAGGCTGCCTTCACATGACCATCCAAACGGCGGTTTTGATTGAAACCCTGATTGATCTGGGAGCAGAAGTAAGCTGGTCTTCCTGTAATATTTTTTCTACTCAGGACCACGCCGCTGCAGCCATTGCGGCAAAGGGCATTCCGGTTTTTGCATGGAAAGGCATGAACAATGAAGAATTTGATTGGTGCATCGAGCAAACCTTGTTTGCCTTTAAGGACAACCAACCCTTGAACATGATCCTGGACGACGGAGGAGATCTGACCAATATGGTATTGGACCATTATCCGGAGTTGGTGAAAGGGATCCGCGGAATCTCGGAAGAAACCACTACAGGAGTAATGAGGTTATATGATCGCATGAAAAGCGGCAATCTACCTTTACCCTGTATCAATGTAAACGATTCTGTCACCAAGTCAAAATTTGACAATAAATACGGTTGCAAGGAATCTTGTGTCGATGCCATCAGAAGGGCCACTGACATCATGATGGCCGGTAAAGTAGCCGTTGTGGCTGGATATGGAGATGTTGGAAAAGGATCTGCAGCCTCATTGAGAGGTGCTGGCTGCCGGGTAATTGTTACTGAAATTGATCCGATTTGTGCTTTGCAAGCTGCCATGGATGGATACCAGGTTTTGAAAATGGAGAATGCCATTCCATTGGCCAATATTGTGGTCACAGCTACCGGCAATTGCGATATTCTTACCGAGAAGCACTTCAGGAAAATGAAAGACAAAACCATCGTTTGCAACATCGGACATTTCGACAACGAAATCGATGTGGCCTGGTTGAATCAACATTATGGAAATACCAAAGTCGAGATCAAGCCTCAGGTTGACAAGTATAACCTCGATGGAAATGATATCCTGCTGCTTGCTGAAGGACGCCTGGTCAACTTGGGTTGTGCTACCGGACATCCTTCCTTTGTGATGAGCAATTCGTTTACCAACCAGTGCCTGGCCCAACTTGAGCTGTGGCAGCATTCATCAAAATACGAAAATCAGGTTTACACCTTGCCCAAGAGCCTCGATGAAAAAGTTGCAAGACTTCACCTGGCTAAGATTGGGGTAGAGTTGGAAGAGTTGAATGAAAAACAAGCCGGTTACATCGGTGTACATGTAGATGGTCCGTATAAGGGAGATCAATACAGGTATTGATACTATCAGATAATTGACAACAAACCGATCCTCTTTTATACTATTCAATATGGACAAATGTCTAAATTTGGAATTGAATTCCAGATTTAGACATTTTTTTTGATTCCTTTTTAATATTAGATCAACAGGTTAATAAAATTAGAAAAGCTTATGTTCATTCTGAAGAGTATATAAAATAATAAAATTTGAATTTATTATTTAATTCCTGGAAACCATTAAGATTATTATTTGTAATTATTATCATTTCAAATAAACTAACAATTGTTAGTAGTCAAAGTATATTTCAGAATTTTTTTATTCCGGCAGATTCTTTTCAATCCAAACGCGCAATTCTTGCCGGAACTTTTGCAGCAGCTGCCTATTCGGGTTTTTCTATCGGCTTATACCATGCCTGGTATAAAGATCAAGGCCTGGGTTCTTTTCATTTTTTCAACGATCATGGAGAATGGTTGGGTGTAGACAAGGCAGCTCATGCATATAATGCTTATGTTCAAAGTAGTTTGTGTTATCAGGGAGCACGGTGGTGCGGGTATTCTGAAAAGAGTTCGTTGCTATGGGCTAATGGTATTGCGCTATTATTTCAATCTACGGTGGAAGTTATGGATGGTTTTGGCAAGGGTTATGGTTTTAGCTGGCCGGACATGGCTGCCAATTTTTTTGGAGCTGGATTTTTTACCGGGCAACAGGTTATATGGCGCGAGCAAAAGTTCAAACTCAAGTTATCTTCCTGGCCTCAAGATTATTCTGATCTGGTGATTAATGAACATGGAGATCCTGGTTATAATTTTAAGGATCGTGCCAGGGAACTGTATGGTTCCGGTTTTTTAAACAGCGCGCTCAAAGATTATAATGCGCAAACCTATTGGTTGTCTTTCAATCCGGAAAATATATTCAACCAGCAATGGGAGTATTGGCCGGATTGGCTCAATCTGAGTTTTGGTTTCGGCGCTGATGGATTGTTTGGTGGTTATTCCAATCAATGGATAAAAAATGGAGTAGAATACAATGCTGATCGCATAGCCCGAGTACAGGAGTACTTCGTGTCTTTAGATATAGATCTCAGTAAAGTAAAAACAAAAAATCATTTTCTGAAAACACTTTTCAGTGTAATCAACATCATAAAACTTCCTGCACCCGCATTATCGATCAATTCCAAGGGGGAATGGAAGGGGTATGGGGTGTTTTATTAATATTGTAATCAATATTTTTTTATTGTTTTTGCCTGACTGCAAATTGTGGCAATATAGTTCTCCATAAAATTCTGCCTTCTGCCAATCTTTACCCAGTAACTTTATTGCGAATCAGGGAAATGCCTTCAAATCGCAGCATTCATATTCGAAAAAATATTATGTGACATTCCGGGTCCTGGAAAATTTTTCCAATTTGGATGATAAAAAATTTGTGCATTTTTTTGTATATTGCAATAAAATAATCAACTATGAAAAAGCGAATCACCCTACTCTTGTCTTATGCAAGTATATTTTCTTGCTGTTTATTTCCTTTTATTTCAAATGGAATAAACCTTTATACAAGGAATTCCAATCCCGATTTCCCTTGTAACCAAAAATTGGATTTAAGTTTACTTTGGAATGATAGTGGTAAAATATTGAGCGCAAATTGCCGGGACTTGACCATTAGTCTTTCAGATAACCAAATACCCGGAAAAAATGTCGCCATTATCAATGCCTCTGATTTGGATAATGGAAGTACAGTTGTTAGCGGGAATGGACCTTTTTTTAAAGTGATCCGCTTCCAGGATTTGATGGGGACCCGTAACGGAACAAATCACAGTCAGGACGATCCGGCCCTTCCTTGTGTTTTATTCAACGGGGATGATCATGAGATTCTTGCAGGTAACCAAATTTATTTTGATGACCGTGCTTATGCATGTTGTGATGATGCAGGCAATAAGGTGTTGATGTTACTCAGAGTTTTTGAAAAAGATCCTGGCCCTGGACCTGTAGAGCCGTTACGTATGGAACCCGGTGGAGATTTATACCAATTTTTTTCCGATTGCATTTCATTTGTATTGATTGAAGACAGAAGTATACCCACTCTGGTACCTCCCTCGAACGTCGTGGCCAGTTGCCAGTACCCTTTTGACCTGAATAGATTAAGTGATCCATTGGACTCCAGTTTCGGAAGGGTTGTAAAAGACCTTTCAACGCGATCAAAAGTCACAACGTCCGATATCGTCTGTCGTTCATATTGTGTGGAGAATGTTTTGACAGCGTATCCGGGATTTATTCAAGCATCGCCTCCGTCCAATCCACCTGCATCAAACCGGGCTTGTAATTACTATAAAGACTTGATTGATACAAGCCATCCTGATAGGCTGTATGAGTTGGCCTGGGGTTTTGATGGATATGCTATCGGTTCCTGCGATGTGGAAGTATCGATAGTCGTTGAAGATCTTCGCGTTTGTGGAAAAGGCCGAATCAACCGTCGTTTTAATACTACCGGACCTAATGGAGTTAAAGTTACCACTATGCAAACCATCTGGATAGTCGATTGTGATGAAGCCAATCCGAACATATCTATTCGATTGGATTCCGTCGGTGAACTTGAAAATGGGTTTGCAAATGTTTATATAAAAGCTCTGTCAGACAATCTTTGTTACCCGGATGATCAGACTTTAATGACGTATGAATTGGACCTATTCAATGACAAAGCCGGGAAATATCCGGATGGTTTTGACTATAAAGTAGGACCGCTGAGTTTTAAGGAATATCAAAAGGGTTTCAATCCATTTTGGATGGATAATCCGGCTGCATTTGACCCAAGAAATCCTGCAGATGCCAGCGGCCGATATCCGGTAGGAACTCACAGAATCCGGTGGACAGCTGCCGATTCCTGCGGATCCGTTCATACATCTTCATTTTCTTTTGTTGTGAAGGAAACGGTCAATACCATTCAAAGCCTGAATGCGGAAAAAATATTATTAACACCCAACCCTGCAAGTGGAATCGTAAATGTTTACGTTGATTCGCAAATGAATAAAATCCTCCTTGTAAGAAGTACCGGGGAATTGGTCAACGAATTTAATGTTGAACAAGGCCATCATCTGCAATTAAATGCATTAAAAGATGGAATTTATTTTGTCCAGGCGTTTCAGGATGGCATACTCAAAGCTGCAAAGAAGTTGATCATTGTAAATTAAACTTCATTTTTTTTAACACCTAAAACATCAGATATTATGAGACCTCAATTGTTTTTATTCTGTATAGGTATCCTCTGCTATTTTCAGGATGCATTTGCGCAGACCCAATGGATTAGACTGGATAACGAAAAGACGATTATACCCGAATACATATTGTGTTCAGAGGCAGGAGATAAATATGTATCAGTGTCGGGTAGAAAAGCAATCCTGGGAAAAAAAGCCGGAGAGATAATGTGGACCAATTTGATGGAAAATAATCCTGAGCTACGTTATTTCATATTTTGGGATAGCAAAACATTGTTTTTTGATCATTCTCAGAATCTAAGATTGTATTACAGAACCGATTACTTTGACGCCTTATTCAATTTTCAACAAGACCGGTTTGTACTGGACACCAGCAGTGTAAATCAAATTGACCATAACTTTCAATACAAAATCATTTATGATACTCTGGGAAAATCTTATTATTTTAAGGATGACCAACTTTTCAGCTTTCTTACGGCCTATGGTCAATCTCAAAAAATATTTGACAAAAGAGAAAAAATTGTCAAAGCAATAATGGTCAGCCCATCAGAGAATTATGTATTGACTCAACGGTCAATTGATAGTTTGCGTCTATATAAGTTGAATTCAAGTGATTTTAAAACACAACTACTGACAGAACTCCATAATCCTGCAGGGCGACATCAATTTGCACAATTAACCAAATCCGGAAACCTGTTTATCATCAATGGTGAGGGTCTATTTAGGTTTTCGACTCAACTTCAGCAAACCGAAAAGTTGATCATTGACAATGCCTTGCCAACACCATCTCATACCGATGCTTTGTATTTGTCGAAGAAAGGCGAACTCATCCTAAAGATCGATTCATTATTTTATTATTCATCAAATGAAGGGGAAGATTGGCTCAGACTTCAATCTTTTGCCCACCATTTTCCACAGTTATCCGAATTGGTTAAGATGGAAATTATCGATAGTTCAAATGCCCTCGCTATTCTTGATACAGGGTGTAGTACTTTATGCATAGAATTAAGTGAAACATCGTTGGGCTGGCAGGTATTGGATCCGGATTATTCCGCTGTTAACAGATCGTTGCACTGCGTAAGTTCTTCTGGAAAAATATATAGCGCTCAAGCTTCCTGTGTGGTTGAAGAAAGTACAGATGAGGCAAAAACCTGGAAACCCACCTTGCTGTTTGGAAACAGGATAAAGCAAATAATTCGGGATCATTCAAAGTCCTTGTTTGCCATTTCATCCGATGGTAATCACCTTTATGAATCAATGGACGATGGCAATAATTGGTTGGAAAATACTACAATACAACAGAATAACCCGGGCCTGGTTTTTCAAAGTCTTAATTCTATAGCTCCGGAATTCATTTACCTGGAGGGTGTATATAAGGATTCGGTAAACGGGAAACTTATCCGCCATATACCCATAGTAAATTTTGGCACTGGATGGAGGTTGCTTTCAACAGCGCAGGATAGTTTTTTCAGATATCAAATTAAATATGATCGTAAAAATAAAATGATTTATTCTTTAAAAAAACCATTTGAGAATCCCCGCTTTTATGCATCAGATCATACTGGGGCTTCCTTTGTCCTTAAAGACGAGTTTAATAAATTTTCACGTGTATATTCGTATAGTATCAATGATGACGGGCATTTTTTTATCAATGGCCATCTTAATGGGGTGCTTGATTTATATGTAAGCAAGGACTTACAAAAATTTGAAAGCGTAAATAATGGTCAATTTGGAAAACAAATCATCAATGAAATATACAGATTTAATGATCGTATCATGCTTGCAGTAAACTTTACGAGTTTTATTTATATTTCGGTGGATGGTGGAACCAATTGGTCGGAATTGAATGAAGGACTTGGATTGCTGGAGCAGGATGTTAAGATGATTGGCGGTATTGCTTTTGGCAAAGCCGACAAAGTATATGCCTCGATGATCTATGATGGCTTGTATAAACTAGATCAAGCTATTGTAGCAACAAATCAATGGGAGAAAGACGCTGAATTGAGCATTATTCCCAATCCACTTCGCCATGAATTTGAGATCAAATGCGATGATTTGAACATCAACGCAACAATCAATTTTTTTGTTTATACTTTGGATGGCCGATTGGTGAGTGAATTTACTTCAAAGGGTCCGGACAAACGGTTTGAATTTCCAGAGCTACTGGCTCCTGGTCTGTATCATGTCCGGATGTATATTGACCACAATAAAGAATATCATGCCACTATAATCAAACAATAAATATTGAATTGGTCAAGCCTGGGTCACCCGTTATTTGACGGTACGATCTTACCCATTACTTCCCCAAACCCTATACGATAATTTTCGTGTTGGGCATAAGCTCTCATAATGACCGTATCTCCATCCCTAACGAACGTTCGTTCGCTTCCATCTTTCAAACGTATTGGTTTAGTACCCTTCCAGGCCAGTTCCAACATTGATCCATAGGAATCGGGTGAAGTACCTGAAATCGTTCCAGAAGCACAGATATCTCCGATCTCCATATTGCAGCCGTTGACGGTGTGGTGGGCCAATTGTTGGGCCATACTCCAATACAGATATTTCATGTTGGAGCAGGAGATCAGATTTTCTTCTCCGTTGGGAGTGATTAGGTATACTTCCAGGACAATATTGTAATTGCAGGGCCCGGTCGTTTGTAAATAGTCGAGCAGTGGTTTTTCCGGTTCCGGTCCATACACTTTAAAGGACTCCAATGCATCTAAATCCACTAGCCAGGGCGATACGCTGGATGCAAAATTCTTACCGAGAAACGGACCCAGGGGTACGTATTCCCATTTTTGAAGGTCGCGGGCTGACCAGTCGTTAAAAATCAATATGCCATGGATGTGTTCTTCTGCCACGTTTACCGGAATCGGTTCTCCCATTGGATTTGCTTTGCCCACCACAAAGGCCATTTCCAATTCGAAGTCAAGCTGTCGGCTGGGTCCATAGACCGGTGCTTCTCCTTCCGCCAGTTGCATTTGTCCGCTAGGCCTAATGATGTCAGTCCCCGAAACCACAATCGACGAAGCCCTTCCGTGATATCCAATGGGCATGTGTAGCCAGTTGGGCAATAAGGCATTTTTGGGGTCGCGAAACATCACGCCAACATTGTAAGCGTGTTCCCGACTGCTGTAAAAATCGGTATAGTTTGGCGCTTTGACAGGCAGCAACATACGAACCTGGTCCACCTGAATTAAATGCGGTTCCATCTTTTTACGGATATCGGCTGAGGTATTTTCATCCAGTAAGTTTGCCAGGGCGGCTCGCAGATTCCGTAAAGTTTCTTTACCTAGGGCGAGTAGCGGATTTAAATTTTTGTTCAGAAATATATCGCTGGTACATCCCTCTGCCTTTAGCAATCCGGCACAGGAAAGGCCGTATAGATCGATGATACGATCTCCAATGCGACTGCATACCCGGGCTTGTTGAGTTTGATCCGTAAAAACACCCAATGGTAAATTTTGTATGGTAAATCCGGAATCTTCAGGATACAGAACCCATGATTTTTTTACAGCATCTATGATCAATTTATTTTTCATAAACTGGCGATTATTACTAACATTTGTTAGTTGAAAACATTAAAGAATTTTTTCGACTATTTTCCGTATGGTGAGACTGTCCCCCATGGTGTAAAAGTGCAGACAGGGTACCTTGGCATGGATAAGCTCTTTGCATTGAGTCACGCACCATTCTATGCCTGCTTCTTTAAACGATTGTTCGCTCTGGGTTTTTTGAAGAGTTTTCACCAACTCGTCCGGAATGTTGACGTAAAAATGACGAGGAATAGAAGTGAGTTGATATTTTTTGGTAATCGGTTTGATACCCGGGATAATGGGAACATCGATTCCTTCTTTTCTGCAAATTTTTAAATATTCGAAAAACTTTTGGTTATCGTAAAACATCTGGGTGACCATGTAAGAAGCACCACTTTCGATTTTCTTTTTGGTGTATTGAAGATCTGACTTCATGTTGGGGGCTTCAAAATGTTTTTCGGGATATCCGGCAATGCCAATACAAAAATCTGTGCGAGCACCATTTTCAATACTCGGATCTAAATAAACTCCCTGGTTCATGCGACCTATTTGTTGTACTAAATCCAAAGCATATTCATTGCCCCCAGGTTCAGGTACGAATTGTTCGTCAAACTTTCTGGCATCACCGCGTAAGGCTAAAACATTTTTAATGTTTAGAAAATGCAATTCAATCAATGCGTTTTCGGTGTCTTCTTTGGTAAAACCGCCGCAGATCAAATGGGGAACGGCCTGCACACCATAGTGGTGCATGATTGCAGAACAAATTCCCACAGTACCAGGCCTTTTCCGAATAGCAATTTTTTGATAATAGCCGCTTGGCTGGACCTTGTAGAGAAATTCTTCCCGGTGATAAGTCACGTCCACAAACGGAGGTTTGAATTCCATCAATGGATCCAATGTATTGAAAATGGACTTTATGCTGCCTCCTTTCAATGGAGGGAGGACTTCAAATGAAATGTGGGTGCGGTCGGAATTTTGACTTAGGTATTCAGTTACTTTCATGCAATTTATTCTTGGCAAATGTAAGTTAGCACAAAGGTAATCAGGACGGTCCAAATTGAGAGATACGAGACTGCTCAATTGGCGAGTCTCGCACTGAGTCACAGGAAGGTGTCGACAGGAGCTCCGACCACGCATTGCGTGGCAAATTGTGATAGGATCACCATTTAGGAGTGACCCGGTTGACCTTTCTAAGCTGGAGCGAGCTCCTGCGAGCCACATCCACCATTGTCAATCTAAAACTTGGGTAACATTATATTAAAAAATTTCATGCGAGCTATGCCGAGCGAAATATTGAGGCTAGAGGGTTAATAAAATATGATTCGATTTACATTTCCAAAGCAGCTTTACGTTAAAAGCAATACACTCTTTTTTGTTCTATACTTTCTTCCTTGATGAAGAAGGTATCAAAGAAATCAAGTCGATGTCAAGGCCTTTCATTGGCTTTAATAAGGAGTTGCATTGAATGTCCTGATCTACCTCGTTTTTTAATTTCTTATTTTGGAGGTTTCCGCTTATTCTTAAAATCACCACGCTTCAGTGCATTGATAAATTCTATCCAGGCCATGGGATTGAATATGTTTTGAGGTTTGAACTGTCCTTCGTAAACTGCATTGACGGCTTGTTGCTGAAAATACAGATTCACAGTTTGACGGCCATCGGCGGGGACGCCAGGTGCTATTCTTGCCAAAACATCGGAAGAAAGATTTTTTTCAGCAAGCTCCTTTAATGGATCAGATACATCCATAGCCAAAAATTCTGGCCTGAAATGCTCTTTTGATGGAATGGGGTAGATGGTAGTTCGTTGAAGCTCAAATGTATCCCGGTACATTAGGATCTCAATATAATAGGAGCCATTGGTCAATTGGTCTGGGAGTCGCAGACTTTGGGTCTTAAATCCCAGGTATTGAACCAGTACGGTATCTCCTGTTTGTGCCGGCATGGAAAAAAAACCCTGATCGTTGGAATAACAACCGCGGTGGGTTCTGGGCAAGCCAATATTTGCATATGGCAAAGGCAGTTTTTTCTGACCTTCCAGGGCGAAAACTGTTCCCGAAAATTGAACTAAGGAAGGGACCTGCTGAGCAGATAAATGGCCTGAAAGCCACAACATTATAACAGTTACCAAACTTGTCGGTAAATTGCTCCTAAAGTCCATCATTACATAACGAATTGCGAAGTTAAAAGAATACTTCTGGCCATAAAATTTTATGATTTGATAAAACCAATTCACATGTGCATGGCACACGTTGGTTAATTTTGACATAAAATGGATGCCATGTTATTCAGAGCTCTCATAATGGGTTTGGTGATGATCTTTTCCTACAATGGAAAGTCACAACTCAAAAGCGGCCCAATGTTGGGTCCGGTTGATTTGAAAACAGCTTGGATTTGGTGCGAACTGGAGAAAGACGCCGAAATCGAATTGGTTTACTGGAAATCAAATGATCCAAAACATAAAATAGAATTGGAACCTGTAAAAATCAGGCAATTCAATTATATCCTTTGCAAGTTCTATTTGACGGCATTGGATTTTGGAACGGAATACCAATACGCGCTTGAGCTTAATGATAAAAGACAAACGGCTTTAATTCCAGGACGATTCACCACCCAGGACCTTTGGCAATATCGCAAACCACCACCCGATTTCAGTTTTTTGAGTGGGAGCTGTGCATATTTCAATGATCCTGTAAATGATCGCCCAGGTAAACCTTATGGAGGTGATAGCAGCATTTTTTATACCATGGCCAAAGAACCTTCTGCCTTTATGCTATGGTTGGGGGACAATTGGTATTACAGGGAGGTGGACTACGGTTCACATTGGGGATTGTGGAACCGGGCGTCTAAATGTAGAGCCAGTGCTGAAATGCAACCTTTTTGGATGTCCACCAGTCATCTTGCGATATGGGATGACCATGATTTTGGCCCGAATAATGCAGGGGTCGGTTATGTTTTTAAAGATGAAGCTACTCAGGTATTTAATGCATACTGGTGCAATCCACCGTGCCCTGACCATGAAGGGGTTTACACTAAATACAGTTTTAACGATGTGGATATTTTTATGATGGATGACCGGACGTTTCGATGGTCTGATGAAATGCATGATAGCATCAATGGGATGCCAAATGTCCAAAAAAGAATGTGGGGACAGCAACAACTTGATTGGTTGAAAAATGAATTGGCCAACAGTAAAGCCAGTTTTAAAATCATCGCCAACGGTTCCAATGTATTGAATAATTACAACAAACACGATTGCCTGGTTCATTACCCAGTGGAGTACCATGAGTTGCTAGATTTTCTATCCAGCGAACGCATCAATGGGGTGTTATTCATGACCGGTGATCGTCATCACAGTGAAGTTATCCGAAAGAAACTGAACGATGGATATTATACTTATGATATTACCAATTCTTCTTTGACTTCAGGTATTTACCGACTTAATGATATTGAAAAATCCAATCCCGATTTATTGCTTCCCATGCTGGTTGAACAAAATAATTATACACGAGTATCGATTAGCGGGCCTTTGAAGGATCGCAATTTAAAATTGGAGTTTGTCGATCCGAAGGGGAAGACTCTGGCGGCTATGGACATCAAACAAACAGAGCTTATGTTTGGGAAATGATGGGAGAGGAATGTAGGCATGTAGGCATGTAGGCTTGGAGGTATGGAGGCTTGGAGGTATTAATTGTTAACGAAACTAACAATTGTTAGTAATTCTACATCCACTATCCTCTAACAACTAGCAACTATCCTCTAGCCACTATCCTCTAACAACTAGCAACTATCCTCTATCAACTACCAACTAACCTCTATCAACTAACAACTATCTAAGGGTTTGCAGTAAATTTGACTGACTGGCAAAGGTAGCGGAGATATTTTCTCTGGTGAAAACTTTGGAAGTGTCACCGTAGGCCATGAGTTTATGATTAATGAGAATTACCCGATCAAAATAAGTTTGAACGCTGTCCAGGTCATGGTGTACAACGAGAATCGTTTTATTTTGCGTGGCAAGCGAACGTAATATTTCGATGATGCGTTGTTCGGTTTTAATATCAACGCCAACAAAAGGCTCATCCATCAGAAGGATGCTGGATTGTTGGCATAGGGCCCTCGCCAGAAAAACTCTTTGCTGTTGACCACCGGAGAGTTCTCCGATTTGTTTATGGCGAAGATTTTCAATGTCTAATGATTGGAGGGCTTCTTCAATATATTTAAGATCATTTGGAGAAAAGCTGCCAAACAAACCTTTATGTGCATAGCGTCCCATGGAGACTATGTCGTAAACGGTAGCCGGAAATTGCCAATCGACATCATCTTTTTGAGGTACATAAGCAATTGTGGTCAATTGTTCTCTCGCTTCTTTACCAAAAACTTTTACAGTACCGGCATTGGGCTCAACCAATTGTAAGATGGATTTGAATAAGGTTGACTTACCTGCACCATTTGGACCAATCAGTCCGTAGAGGTAACCCGGTTCGATCTTCAGGTAGATATTGCTGAGGACCCGTTTGTTTTCATAGGCAACCGAAAGTCCGTCAATTTCAATCGAATAAGCGTTTATTTTATTCATGAGCTTAGTCGTTTCATAAAGTAATAGATAATACCGAGGATCAAAATTCCAAACATCAGATAATAATACTTGTAGGATTTTGAAGGTGGAAATTCCGGGTTCTTGGCCGGTGTAGAAGTATGCATTAACGCGGAAGTAATGACGTCGGTATTGGACTTCAGCATACCTGTATAAGTGCCAGCGGGATTTGAAGGGTCATCCAGGGAGTCGGCAAAAAGCTTGCCACCTATTTGAATTTTATTTTCCTTGCTCAATTGTTCCATGAGTTTTGGATTGATGGTACTTTCTATAAAAATTGCGGGTATTTTTTGATTTTTAATCAACTGATTGATCCGGATAAAATCTCCGGTTTGAACATCCGCATCGGTTGAAGTACCCAACAAAGATTCCACTTGAAGCCCGTACCGATTGCCAAAATAATGAAAGGCATCATGCGATGTGATCAGGACTCTTTGTTGTTCAGGTATGCGATTTATTTGTTGTTGAATGTAGGCATGGAGTTCATCGAGTTCTTGTAAATAGTGATTTAATCTTAAAAGATATTCCTCAGTATTCCCAGGATCAATTGCAGCAAGCGCATTGAATAGATTCGTTGCATAGATTTTACCATTGAGTGGATCCATCCATGCATGAGGGTCGGTTGCATTTTTAAACTGTGGGCTGGAAATAGGAATGATATCTTCGGTGAGAATTTTTTGAATGGCTGTAGTTCCCGAAGAGTTGATCAGTTTTTGCAACCAACCTTCAAAAGTCAAACCATTGATGAGAATCAACTGAGCCCATTGAACTTTGCGAATGTCGCCGGGAGTGGGTTCGTACAAGTGAGGATCTGATCCGATGGGAACAATAAGGTCTAACTCAATCAAATCCCCACCAATGACTTTGGCCATGTTGGCCCACATCGAGGCTGTTGCCAAAACTTTTGGTTTGGCTGATAAAGGGGGTATTGTGCATACGATAAATACAAAAATTAATATGGTTTTCATTGTTGTCAGTTGGGTTTTACATAAATATCCATTGCAGTTTCCTGGGTAATCCAGGTACTTTTGTTTGAATCCAGGGCAATATGCATAGTTTTGGCAAAGCAGTTTTTATCCAAAACGGTAAGTTGTGTACCGGGAATGAGCTTAAGTTCATCCAGATATCTAAGAAATTCGGGTTTGTGTTGACGAACGCCTAACATGGTGAGTGGTTTAGAGGAAGGTTCCAAAGTGGCAAGACTTACCTGCTGCCGGAGCATAAAATTGCCCTGTTCATTGGGTATTGGATCGCCGTGAGGATCAAACCTGGGGTAACCCAGGAAGGCATCCAACCGATCGATGAGTTCCTCGGATTGTATATGTTCGAGTTGTTCTGCCAGGTCATGGACCTCATCCCATCGAAATCCCAGAGAATCGACTAAAAAAGCTTCCCAGAGACGATGTTTTCTCAATAATTGAATAGCAACTTGCTGACCTTCTTTGGTTAAGCTGGCTCCACGGTATTTTTGGTAAAGAACCAAAGATTTATCTGCCAGACGTTGTACCATATCGGTCACCGATGCTGCAGTGGTGCCAATTTCTTCGGCAAGTTTATTGGTGTTGACGGATGGCAGTCCTTTGATTTGAATGATTTTGTAAATTGCCTTCAAATAATTTTCCTCTGCAATACTCAGTCGGGACATAATTTTTAGACAAACCTAAAACATATTTTAGATATATCAAAAAATTAAAACACTAAAATCGATGAATAAAGAATTTTCCACCTTAACGGAGATCATCCGCAAGCGAAAATCAGAGTTTCCTGCCACCTACAAAGCAGGTCAGATCGATCCTCACCTGGTCAACGAAATCTTGATTAATGCTTCCTGGGCCCCCAACCATAAAAAAACAGAACCCTGGCGATTTGTGGTTATCCATGGAGAATCAAAACAAACATTGTCAGAGTTTATGGCAGAACACTACCGGAAAACGACTGATCCAGCCTTGTTTGACCCTGTCAAACAACGTAAAGCTGGTGAAAAACCTCTTGAAGCATCGCTGGTCATTGCCCTTTGCGTCCACAGAAGCCCGGAAGCACTCATTCCGGCCTGGGAGGAAACTGTAGCTTTGGCTTGTGCGGTGCAAAATATGTGGTTGAGCTGTACGGCTTTGGATATTGGCTGTTATTGGAGCACACCTTCCGTCATCAAATCTCTAGGAAATTTCTTGGAGCTAAAAGACAATGAGGAATGCCTGGGTCTGTTTTATATGGGCTGGTCAGGACATCCTCAAACGCAACGCAGCCGAGCAGGCCTTGAGCAATTTTGCCGATGGATGTAATCAAAGTGTGGAGACTTCACACAGATGAACGAATAGCTTCTTGCTGGAAATGTTGTTACAACATTTGCTTCATTTTACCATTTTGGTCGTTCCCCTATTTATCCAGTGGTTTGAAAAGGTTCGTGAAAACCAATTGAAACTTACATATCTATTGCAATACCAGTGTTCATTAGCTATCCGTGACATCGGATAAAAGATCATTGCAGGCAAGTGGTTATTGAATAATAAGTAGGGTGGGTGGATCAATTATTTTCTTTTAAAAATTCCTGTTCCACCATCCATTTTGCATCCATTCGGATCACACTGTCGACCGATAATTTTTGATCTTGTGCTTTCTTTCGAATGTGATGCATCCAAGCCGAATCGGTTGGAATATATTGGATGAGGTTGTTTATTTTTTCGTGATACCGGGGAATGCGGAATTGAATTCCATCTGTAATGGCTAAGGCATTTTCAAAAAATCCCCAACCCACATTGGTGAGGTTAGCATCTGTTGACATGACAATGATCAATTCACATTCTTCTAAGTCTTTTTGAAGCAACTCTAAACTAAAACTCTTTTTTGGGACTCCTCCAGTTTCGTAAATTTCTGACATATAATACCAAAAGGGATTACGGTTAAAACTTTTAGAAATACCTAAGTTGAACAAACTCCAATAATAAGAATCTGCTATGACCATCGTGTTTGGTAAATAGAGATTTTCATCTTTGTCATATTTAAGTTGCGGATACGCATACCATTTTGAGGGGAGTGGTGCCAATAAATTCAAACCACGCTCAATATCGTTGTCGTCTCGTGAAGGTGGAGCCAAATGAACTTTATGCCACTCTGGCTCTGGCAAATCCTTATTTAATTTGTGCTCGATGTAGTGAATGAGCGAGTCAGCTACCAGGCAAGCGCCATAATGTGTCCAGTGAATACCGTATTGAGGATACAATGGATATTTTGAACTGTCTTTTGCTTCAAGGAAAAATTTGTTGAAATCAATATGGGGAATTTTCAACTCATTTACCAACCTAAGATATGTTTCGTAATTGGTAATATTTTTTTTATAATGAATGGAATCAGGAAAATACTCCGGATAAAACTGAGCTTTGCTTGCTGCAAATACAAATATTAATTCTTTACCCTTTTTATTCAGGTTTTCTCGGATCTTCGCTAAACGTATTAAATTATGGCGGATGCTGTCTTCTCCAATATAATCCAGGCCATAAAATGCTTTAATATAATTGTATTCGTAGAGGTAGTTATCTTTTCCACGGATAACTGAATTTGCATGCACTTTATCAAACAACCAATAATCCCATTGATTATGAAGGCGCACTAAAAAACTTCTGAATCCGGTGTGATCATTTAAGTAATTGTTGGTGACTTCCTGAAACGTGCCATTCAACCAATTTTCCAGAGTGAAAGTTGGTTTTGGATTCTCCACAATGCCTCCATGCAAGGGTTCTTCTTTAAATAGATGTATAAATCCTTGCATGGCCGGAAGAGCCAACAATAGCATCAGCGTTAATGTCAATGTATTCAGTGGGTTGGATTGTTTCTTCATCTTAAAATCTAAAATAAATGAAGGGATTGAATCCACTGGCGGTGATCATGCCCATACTCAATGCCAACAAAAGAAACGAAATGAATGCCATCCAATAATGGGTGGATAATGAGTAAGCTTGTTGGTATATTTTCTGTTGGATGAATTGACCACGGGAGGACATAGCGAAAAAAGCAAACAAAACACACAAGGTTACATAAAACCAATATTCATGGGTGAATACTAACGATTGTTCGTTGGTGGAAAATCCAAACAACGCTTTAAAAAATTCCATCGCCTGAGGTAAAGTCTCTACACGAAAAAAGACCCAACCCAACATGACCAGGAGGAAACACACCATGGTTTTCAGAATACGGCAAGTCGTGCTTTGATATTTATCATAGATGTTTAATAAATATTTTCTTTCCAGAATTAACCAAAAACCATGGTAGTTACCCCATATAATAAAGTTCCAGGATGCACCATGCCAAAGTCCGCTAGCCAAAAACACCAGTCCAAGATTAAAATAAATCCTTGTAGGATTGGATGACCGGTTTCCTCCTAAGGGGATGTAGAGATAATTTTTCATCCAGCTCCCTAAAGTCATGTGCCAGCGCCTCCAAAATTCCGTAATGCTGGTGGATATATATGGATTATCAAAATTTTCCGGAAATCGAAATCCAATCATTTTGGCAATACCGATGGCCATGTCAGAGTATCCACTGAAGTCAAAATAAATTTGGAAGGTGTATGCCAAAAGTCCAGCCCAGGCAACGCCAGTGGTCCATTGCAATCCTGGGGAATTAAAGATTTCGTCTGCATACAATCCCATGTGATTGGCAAGAATGACTTTTTTTGCAAGCCCCAGACAGAATCGGTAAAAACCGGTCAATCGGTTTTCTGTATTTTCATTTGTGGATCGGTCATTGATTTGGTCAGCCAGGTCATGATAACGGATGATAGGACCAGCAATCAGTTTGGGAAATAAGATGATGTAGGTTTGATAATCCCAAAAATGGTGAAGGGGTTTATGTACTTTTCTATAAACGTCCACCACATAGGTAATGGTTTCAAATGTATAGAAGGAAATACCGATGGGTAAGACCAAACGCGTCCAATGTATGGATTGAAGACCCATTCCTTGCAAAAGCACATTGACGTTTTCAATAAAAAAATTGGAATATTTAAAATAAAAAAGCAAACCTAAATTAATCGAAAGGGAGCACAGGAGCAACCATCGCCGATGCCATAAGTTTTGCATCGAATCCATCCATCTTACCAAATGAAAATCCAAAAAGGTTGTGCCCAGAATGACGAAAATAAATTTAGGTGCACCCCAACTGTAAAACAAGATGCTGAAAATCAAAATGACCGCATTCTTATAAGGCTTAGGAACCCAATAATAACACAGCAGAAACGCTGGTAGAAAATACAAAATAAAAATAAGGCTGCTAAATACCATGTCTACGAACAAATGTAGGGCAATATCCGGGTAATTATGGGGTTTTGTATCCCGGCCATAAAATTATGCATCGACTTTACCACCCACCACAATGACCCATTCCCCAACAATTTTGACGGTTTGGAGTTGGTCTTTTATTTCTGCTAAACTTCCCGTAAGATAGGTTTCATAAATTTTAGAGATTTCTTTTGCAAAACATGCTTGCCTCTCCGCACCAAAGCCTTCAATAAGCTCATCGATACATTTCAAGATGCGGTGAGGGGATTCATAAAGAATGGTGGTAAAAGGAAGACTGGCCAACCAAAGTATCTGGCTTTGTCGTCCTTTCTTTTGAGGAAGAAATCCGTTGAAAAAAAATTTATCACAAGGAAGCCCTGAGGCCACTAAAGCCGGGACAAATGCAGTGGCTCCTGGCAATGCAATCACCGGAATACCTTCTTCGCGGCAAGTTCTCACCAACAAATAAGCAGGATCAGAGATACCAGGTGTTCCGGCATCCGTCACCAAGGCCATTTTCATTCCGCTTTTGAGTTTTTCAACGATCTGAGGATATGCACGATGTTCATTCTGACTATGGTAACTCTTAAGTGATTTATCAATATTGAAATGCAACAACAGTTTATTGCTTACTCGTGTATCTTCTGCTAGGATCAAATCCACCGATGATAGAACTCCAAGTGCCCTTGGGGTCATATCGGATAAATTGCCGATGGGTGTAGGAACCAAGTACAGGCATGCAGATGATTCTTTGGTGGGTAACATGATGATTACACTTTTTCAATCTAGACCGTGGTCAGATGAAAATGATAATTTTCTGTGATTGGATTGGATAATAATTTTTTACAACTCTTCTCTACAATTTCCCTGGCAGCGGTTTCGTCATTGGCTTCCAACAGCATTTCGATGTGTTTTCCAATACGAACGTCCGTTATCCCATGGATATCGAGATTATGGATGTTGTTTACAACGGCTTTACCTTGAGGGTCTAGCAATTCTTTATGAGGCATGATGTCAATGGAGGCTTTAAATAATATCATGTCGTGTTGATTTGAAAATGTTTTAACGGTATAAGGATGCTGATCAATATGTGCAAAAGAACGACCACACTCAAAGCACCGGCACCAATCCAGATCGCACTGAGCATACCCACTCCTTCTATGACTAAAATGAATCCATTCATTTTCATCCACCGCTTATAAAAAAAATACTTGATCATTTTAACATTACTGACCATTAAAATGGAAATGGCTAGAATTAAACTTAAAAAAATAAATGGGTGAAATAACCATGAACTTCTTATCTCTTCGCGCTGGAAAAGGGATAACATTCCCGCAAAAAATAGTCCAGAAGCAGGAACCGGTAGTCCTTTAAAATAATGGTTACCCTGCTTTACATTTACGTTGAAGCGGGCTAACCGGAAAGCAGCCATTAAGGTCAATAAAAATCCAAAAAATGCCAGGGATGGCATGGGCAACTGCATTTGTTCCATCATGGCGTAAGCCATCATGCCCGGTAACAAACCGAAACTCACCACATCCGATAGTGAATCCAATTGAACTCCCAGTTCTGTATTTTGATTCATCCGTTTGGCTACGAAGCCATCCAAAAAGTCAGCTACCCCAGCAAGAATGATGAAATATATGCACCAATCAATGTTTGATTTGTTAAGACTGACCAATGCCAGGCATCCAAACAGCAGATTACAAGAGGTTAAAAGATTGGGAATGGTAAACATTGTGAATTCCTGGGACAAATTTACACGGGGTCCCTGTATTTTCGCTCAGAAACATCAATTTATCCCATGAATCAGCGAACTTCCCTCAAGGATTATTGGCGTAACAAGCTGAACATGAAAAACAGGAAGGGATACCATCCATTGGATGCAGACGATTTCTGCTTTGATCTAGGTCTCATCGGCCCAAGCGAGCGTAAACAGGGCCCAATATTTCGATTTCCGGGCAACAAACGAAGCAGAACTGCGTTTTGATCTACACCCCTTGCGAATCGGTTTTTTAATAACTTTGGTGCGTTTCTGCTCATTTTTGCAACAAAATTTGCCTATCAGGTGTCATGTTCAATACAAACGACGTTATAATTCAAACAACTTGCATGAAACAATTCCTTACAATGCTGATGTGGTGTGCTGTTTTTACGGCAAACCTGATGGCACAGCCTGGAAACGATAACTGCAACAGCCCCGTGATCATTGGGGATGTGACAAAATTTTGCAGTCAGGTAGGTGAATATACCAACATCAATGCCACAGCATCAGGTTACGGCTCTGCAACTTGTTGGACCAGCACGGGACGCGATGTTTGGTTTCGGTTCAGAGCATTTTTTACCGACGTCAGCATTACCGTTATTGGTACCAATGTTGGAGGAACAAGGGGTGGAACGCTTGCCAGGCCTATGGTGGCATTGTATCACGGCATCTGCAGTGGGACCATTTCCGAACTGGAATGTGGTTTTGATTCAGGTAGTAATGGGATCGTCAGTATTTATCAGGGTGGACTGGTTGTCGGAGCGGATTATTTTATTCGCATTGATGGATTAAATAACAATACAGGAACTTTTCAGTTGTGCATCAACAATTTTAATCCGCCGGCCAAGGCAGAACAAGATTGTCCAAGGTCTACGGTCTTGTGTGATAAGTCTCCCTTTGTGGTGCCTAATTTGACGGGCTCCGGTTTATTGCCTGATGAGGCTACAAATTCTTGTCTTGATGATAATGCAACCACCAATTCTGAATCTTCTTCTGTATGGTATTCGTGGATTGCAGCCAACAATGGTAGTTTAACATTTACGTTGAAACCGCTCAATCCATCGGATGATATTGACTTTGCTTTGTATGAATTGCCCAATGGCATTCACAATTGTACCGGCAAAATTACCTTAAGGTGCAATGCCACTGCACCACCCTGTGCCGGACCGACGGGGCTTAATTTTACAGATACAGATATTTCAGAAAATTTGAATTGCAATAGTGGTGAAAACGGCTTTTGCAAATTCATTGACATGGAACAAGGAAAAGCCTATACCCTGATCATCAATAATTTTACCAACACAGGAATTGGTTTTTCCATTGAATGGGGAGGAACGGGGGAATTCTTAGGCCCAAATGCAAATTTTGGTATAGAACCATCCAGTGGTTTAAAATGCGAGACGGACTTTAAAGTCACTGATTCTTCCACCATAAGTCAAGGTACCATCATCCGTTGGGATTGGAATTTCGGTAAGGATGCAGTTCCTCAAACAGCCACCGGAAGGGGACCCCATTCTGTCCGGTATTTGTCTGTGGGTGAAAAATACATCACCTTGACCATCGAAACCAGTACCGGATGTAAAATTACAGACATCCGCAGACTGATTGCGGAACCCTGTTGCGAAGATTTGCCCACGCTGGAATTGGTGATCGATAGTATTCGTAACCTGCGATGTTTTGGATCGAGGGATGGGATGATTGCTGTCAGTGGTTTACAAGGCAGTCCTTTTGAAGAAGTGATCGGCGGTGTGGCTACCCAATATTATCTCTACAGTCTGGACGGGCAAGACTTTTCGAACTCAAACCAATTCAGAAACCTGTCAGCCGGGAAACACTTCGTCATCATTCAGGATCGCAAGGGTTGTACAGATACCATGGAAGTTGAAATCAATGAACCTCCACAGGTGGTTGCAGAAGCGGGACCTGATATAGAGATTGAGTTGGGTGATCCATTGGATCTGGCAGCAACCGCACTTCCTGGAGGTTTTTATGATTATCTCTGGTACAGGGGTGACAGCATTGAATGTAAGGGTTGTCAGAATACATCAGCCTTACCTTTCAATGATGGATACTATGCCATTCGAGTGACCAATTCAAACGGTTGTACTGGAATCGACAGTTTGTTTGTTCGTGTCAGAAAAAATTATGAAATCTATCCACCGAATGTGTTTACGCCAAATGGCGACAACATCAATGATATTTTCTATGTGCATGGCAGCAAGTCATTGGTAAACATAGATGAATTTCTGATTTTTGACCGTTGGGGGAATTTACTTTATCGCGGCACAGACATTATCCCTAAGGTGCAAACCCAGGGATGGAATGGCCAGGCTGGAGATCAAAAATGTTTACCCGGAGTCTATGTTTATCATATCAAAGGAAGATTCCTCGATGGTTTTGTCAAAGCCATAAGCGGAGATATTACTTTGTTGCGATGAGTAAGTGTAACTTCAAATTTTACTTATCGATAGGGGTAATGATTTGCCTTTTCATGCGATGCGAAGAGCCTCGAAAGGAATTGACAGATCTTGAAGCCGAACAATTAAATGATAAAGAACGATTTCGTAATGTCAATATCCGTTATACCGATTCAGCGGAAATTCTCATACGCATCGAGGCACCGGAAATGCTCCGCTACATCGAATCCAATAAGCTAAAAGAAGAATTTACCAAAGGATTTGTGGCCTATTTTTATGACAAATCCGGCGCCGTAGCCAATAAATTAGCATCGAATTATGCTCTAAGGATACATGCTGAAGGAAAAACTTACATGAGGGACAGCGTGGTGTTTACCAGTTTAAATGGGGAAGTGCTTAAGACCACTGAATTGATTTGGCAGGAAAACAATGGAAAATTGTATACGGATAAATTTGTAAGAATTATCCGTAAAGATGAAATTCTGCAAGGATATGGATTTGAAACAGACCAGAATTTTAGACAGGGAATCATCAAAGCCATAGACGCGATCATCCCAGCTGATAAGCTTTTTAGCGAGTCTGAGTCCAATGGGCAATGACTTAAACATTTCATAAGTAAAACCGGGAAAACTTATGTTTTGGTTAGCGTTAATCCTGATGATCTTCATGACGTTCTTGTTTTCTGCAGCCTCAGCAGCATTTATTACTGCCAGTCAGTTTTCTTTTGAAATTCTCAAAAGCAAAGGCAAAGATGCCGGGCACATAGTTTCGGCTTTTTACGAAAGACCAAGAATATTTCAAATTTCAATGAAAATGGGTCTCGTGATCATGCAAATTTGCTTCGGTGTGTTTGTCATAAAAATATTTTCTGAAGGGATTGATAAGCTATCAGTGGTTGGACGTTATGAGGGAACTTTTACGGTGCTAATTTCCTGGTGGATTGTGTTAATTTTCGGAGAGTTGATTTCAAAACAATTGGGTCGTTGGTTTCCGGATCATTTTTTTCACTGGATGGTCTATCCGGTTTATTTATTGGAGCGGTTGTTGTATTGGCCAAGTGTATTACTATTGCGCGGATATTCTCGATTCGAAGGGCAAAAGTCGGAGCTAACGAACGTTAGTCCCAAAGTGACCTTTACACCTGCTGATTTGGAAAATTATCTAGAGAAAGAAGTCTCCATTCCGGAAGAGGAGCTTGAGGCTAATTTGTTTAAAAATGCACTTCAGCTTCGCCAAATTAAAATTAGTGGATGCATGATCCCCCGTAATGAAATTGTTTCAGTAGATAAGCGTATCGGACTTATTGAGTTGACAAATGTTTTTGCTGACTCTAAATTGTCCCGTGTGCTGGTAGTCAACGGTTCAATCGACGAGATCATAGGATATATTCATCACCAGCAACTATTTAAAAATCCAACCAGCGTGTCAGCCATGATCAGGGATATTTTGGTTGTACCAGAAACCATGAATGTCTATGACTTGTTGCTTCGCATGAACAAACAGCACCATTCTATAGCTTGTGTAGTAGATGAATTTGGAGGTACTTCGGGCATCATCACCATGGAAGATATCCTTGAACAAATCTTCGGCGAAATAGCCGATGAGCACGATAAAGAAGAACTTGTTGAAGAAATCATTCACCCGGGAGATTATCTCTTTGCCGGACGACTAGATCTCGAATATTTGAGGCAAAAATATCACATGGAGTTTCCTGTTGGAGACTATCACACTTTGTCTGGATATCTGGTGGATCAGATTGGAAAAATCCCACAACAGGGCGAAGCTATTAATTTGATGGGCTATCGGTTTATCCCCGAGCTGGTCAGCAATACCCGCATTGAGACTGTCCGGGTAATTCAATTGAAGGATTAACACCTTAGCTGGGTAATAAGATCATCATCGTATGGGTTTATTCTGATTACGGTAACCTGAAGGATGAAAGGTTTTCTCCAAACTCCAATTTACGGAATTTTTAATCCAAGGTTTTAAAATACTAACAAATGTTAGTTATGCTTTGTTTACTTATGGAATGAGGAGAAAAAATTTAATGGATAACGATGATGATTGAACCTGCTTAATGTAAGAAATACGCATTCAAAAGTAAGTCAATGCACTTAAATCAATGGTCGTTTTGATATAGAGAATTCATTGGCGGTTCGAAAAAATTGAAAACACTCAGTGAATTGGGTCAATGGCCAGTGATCGCTTTGGGTTTTATTTTGTGACGCATGATGCGTTGACCTTTTTTGTCGAACCAAAGTGCATCGCGACAACCGGGATCGCCATTGTAGTTTATCGTTATTTCCCGACCTGCTGGAATATTGCGTATGGCATGAATTTCAATGGCATCATGATCCAAATCGTAAATGTAATCCGCGTTGGGTCGATAGGAGTGATTGTAAAGAGAGCCATAACCCAAGGCGATGGCCGCCTGATCATCATGATCGCCCCAGATAAAATAATAGTCATGCAATTCTGTATGATGAATGATGTCCACCTCTTTGGCGGGTATGACCAGTACCGGGCAGATTTCTATGAGGGAATCTTTGAGAATGTCCTCCAGGCAATAAACACCCCGGCCTTTCTTCCGGGTTTTAGCAATGTACAATCCTGGTATGCGTTGCATGTACAATTAATTTGGTCACAAATTTATTAGCTTTGCACCAGTATATGATGCTCATGCAGGACGTCAAGTTATTTTCAGGGACCGCTTCCAGGGCCCTGGCAGAAAATATTTCTGACCACTATGGTCAAGCGTTGGGTAGTCTATCTTTGTTAAAGTTCAGTGATGGCGAAATGCAACCGGTGATTCATGAATCGGTTCGGGGAAGTTATGTCTTCCTGATCCAATCGACTCCTGCGCCCTCTGAAAATTTATTTGAGTTATTGCTGATGATTGATGGAGCCAAGAGGGCGTCAGCAGGTTACATAACCGCAGTGATCCCTTATTTTGGTTATGCTCGTCAAGACAGAAAAGATAAGCCCAGGGTACCTATTTCTGCCAAGCTGGTGGCAAATTTATTGCAAGCTGCAGGGGCTAACCGGATCATGACCATGGACTTGCATGCCGACCAGATTCAGGGTTTTTTTGACATTCCTTTGGACCATTTGAAGAGTGAAGCCATTTTTATGCCTTACTTGGAAGAGACACTAAAGGAAAATACGGTGTTTGCCTGTGCAGATGTTGGAGGCGTTAAAAGGGCCAGAACGTATTCAAAACATTTTGGAAAGGACTTGGTCATTTGTGATAAATACCGGAAACGGGCCAATGAAGTTGAAAGTATCACCGTCATTGGGGAAGTTCGCGATCGTGAGGTCATATTGGTGGATGACATCGTGGATACGGCCGGTACATTGTGTAAGGCCAGCCAGGCTTTGATCGACAAAGGGGCACTGGATGTTAAAGCGGTTTGTACACATGCTGTATTGTCCGGTAAAGCCTATGAAAACATTGAAAACTCTAGGATTTCCGAAATGATCGTCACCGATTCGATCCCATTGAAACATTCAAGTTCAAAGATTCGGACCCTCAATTCTGCTAAATTGTTTGCTAAAGCCATTCGCAATACCCACGAGCAGAAGTCAATTGAGGCACTTTTTGTGGATAAATAAGCATTAGTCAGATTAATTTCCTACTATTTTGTATCTTTGCGCTCCCTTTTTGGGAATTCGTAAAACATTCAACGCATGGAAACAGTCGTCATCAATGGAAGTGTTCGCAGTGAAGTGGGAAAAGTGGCTTCAAACCGTCTTCGCCGCAACGGTGAAGTGCCCTGTGTACTGTACTCAAAGGAAGGAAACTTAATGTTCACGGCAAAACCGGCTGAACTGAAAGCTTTGTTGTACACCCCTAAGTTCAAAGTAGCTGATATCCAGCTGAATGGACAAACACATCGCTGTATTTTAAAGGAGGTTCAAACGCATCCGGTAACGGATGAAGTGACCCATCTTGATTTCTTGAAACTGATCAAAGGAACGACGGTTAAAGTTGAAGTTCCTGTGGTCCTGACTGGTTCTGCTGTTGGGGTTAAATCTGGTGGTAAATTGGTTCAAAGGATTAGGACAGTTCATATCAAAGCCAGTTCTGAAAACATTGTTCCTGAAGTATACCTGGATGTCACCAAACTTGACCTTGGTCAAACCATGAGGATCCGGGACATTGAACCCATCGCAGGAGTTGAAATTGTTAATCCATCCAGCACCCCAGTCGTAGGAGTAGAAATTCCAAGGGCCTTGAAGTCTGGTATGGCAGAAGAAGCAAAAACGGCCACAGCCAAGAAATAACGATCAGAAAATCAATAAATTAAGGCCGGCTGTTTGCCGGCTTTTTTTTTGCCATTCATTCAGAAAGCCATGCAAACCTTACGCATTCAAATTTGCCAGACCGACCTTTTTTGGGAACAAGCTCAAGCCAACAGGTCCGGTATCGAACAACTGTTGCGCAGGCAGATAGTGGATCCCTGCGATCTTATTGTATTGCCTGAAATGTTTACTACCGGATTTAGCATGCGATCGAAGGAATTGGCAGAAACTACCGGTGGGCCCACATCGGTTTGGTTATCCAGCATGGCCAACGAGTTCAATGCAGCCATTGCAGGCAGTTTGATATTTTTTGAAAATGGACATTATTACAACCGATTATTGGTATTCACCCCGGGTAATGACATTCCATTTCACTATGATAAAAAACACTTATTCAGTCTAGCCGGAGAAAATGACCATTTTTCACCTGGGTCAGAGCAAAAAATCTTTGCATTCAGGGATTTTAAAATCAGTTTTTTTATTTGTTATGACCTTCGTTTTCCTGTTTGGTGCCGTAATACAGAGGGAATTGACCTAATGGTATTTTGTGCCAACTGGCCCCAAAAAAGGGCGATGGCCTGGAACAGTCTATTACCCGCCAGGGCCATCGAAAATCAATGTTACGTCGCGGGAGTCAACAGGATTGGATTAGATGGGCTTGGAATCCCTTATGTGGGAGATAGTGCAGTCTTTGATTTTGAAGGCAATCGAATGGCATATGCAGATCAAGGAAATCAGGTGGCTGGAGCAAGTCTCGATAAACAAGCTCTTTTAGCCTTCCGAAGGGCGTACCCATTTTGGAAAGACCGGGATGAGTTCCAATGGATCACTTAGGCTCAGAATGGGTAAAACAGGGGTGTTACTTTGAATGTTAAATAAATATTAAAATAAATAATAATATATAAATTATTAATAAATTGCGACTTGGATGAAAACTACGAGCTCAATTGGAATCATTAATCGCTACCATTGGCTGGCTTTTGCTTTGGCTTTGTCCTCGGTATTTTCCTGTCAGGCTCCTCGTGTCCTGGTGAGTGAGGAGAAAATTCAAGAATCCATTTGGAAACTTAAAGAGCAAGTCTTGTCTTCAGGTATGCAGCTTTTAGGAAAACCCTACCAAAAAGCAGCCAAAGGACCAGACCGTTTTGATTGTAGCGGCTTGGTACAATTTATTTTTTCCGGGGCAGGAATTTCAATTGGACCTAGTTCAAAGCAACAAAGTCTTTCAGGCAAAGAAATCACACTAAAGGAAGCCTTACCGGGAGACCTTATTTTTTTTGGAAAAAATGATCAAATCAACCATGTCGGTGTCATCACCGCAAATAAAGAAGATGCGGTATTCGTATTGCACAGCACTTCGTCAAAAGGGGTCTTGCACGAAGATATATTGAAATCGGATTATTGGGTCCGCAGAATGATTAGGATCAATCGATTTGAGTCATACCTGCCTACAAAATAATGGACACTTATTTCTCTAATTGCATTGCACCAGTTTTGCTTGTTGCCTAACAAGCAAGATCTTGGCATGGAGTTTATTCCATGTGTTTTAGATTATATTGGATGATTTTACGAATCAGTTTTTCTGGTAAATCCAGATGGAGTGGAAATTGTATCGCACCTTTTGAAGTCTTATAAGATTTTAATTCCTCTGAAAATTTTTCAATGGCTGCAGGCATAGGATAAAAACCAATGTGATGGGAATATGCAGCATAATAGGCAATGACTTTTTTGAATTTAAACGCTGGCATATTATACGAAATGCATTCCGTTGCATGGACCGCTTCCTGTTGAATCATTGTCCTCAGTGCATCAAGTTTACTCCGGATTTCTTGAGGAAACATCCTATGGTATTCATCAATGCTTTCGTACTTTTTTTGCATATTAAATGATTATTGTTTTGCCACTGGTGATAGCAAATTTCAATAATATTCTACAAGTTAACTCATTAAGCTGATTGGAGTGTGTATAACCGATTGTACAATTTTTGTAAACCTTGTTTTGCCATGATTTTTCCTGGATGGCCATATTCCCTCTTTGAGTGTTTAAGATTTCCTTCTTAGTCATCGAATTTAATCTATGACATCATGTGATAGCACTTTTTCAGAATCAGATCAATGTGTTATCACCAGAAATTCAGCCTAACCAGGATAAGATCTCAATTTAAAAAGGTAAATAAAATGGATGAAAGCATTTAATTATGTATCTTTAGTATGGTATAAATCAAGCACCGATGAAAATCCTGGTTCTTTGTTTATGGTGTGTTTTCATGTGTTCGGTTGTTCAAGGACAAACGGTGGAGATTCGTCATTTTTTTCAGGACAGTTTATTCATTTGTGGTGATGCTCGTCTGAACATCCAATTAAAGAATCGTTCAGGGAGTTTATTACTGGGAGCTGTTTTGAGTAGCGAGTTTCCAACAGGCATTGAGTATCAGAAAGGTTCAATCTTACAAGCGAGCGAGCTAAATATTGCACAACTGCACCAACCGGAATTCATGATTGATTCATTGTTTCCCGGACAAACCATTACCCTGCAATTAAAGATTCACGTTTCCTGTGATTTGTTTCAACAAGTCAATGCCGGAAAGCTATTTCAGAATTTTTATAGCCTAACGCATCTATTGGGAAGGGATACTTTAAGAACCGAACCTCCATACCCTATTGAAACAGGTTTCCTGGTCATCACGCCGGTCAGAGATACTTTTGAAGAAGCGGGAAACACATTACAACGCAAGATTCAATTAACCAATACACGATTAGGTCCAATTCGACAGTTATTGTTTGAAGATCGTCATGACAGCATTTTGATTTCGGGGTCTCCCGGCCAGGTCAGGTTGATGGATTTCAAGAATCTGCAATTAATGTTGGATGCAACTCAATTTCTTCAAATTGGGGATCGTGATTCATTGCTGGAACATGGTGAGTCCGTTTGGATTACTGAAGTGATATCGGATTCTTCTTGTATACCGAAAACCATTTTGTCAAATTTTTCCGCAGGCTGGGGTTGTAATGGAATGATATGCCAACAGGATAAAGACGCTGCTTCGGTTCAAATTTTATTACCTATTGGTGAGGCGCAACTACAATTTATTACCGATGTGAAACCTGAAAGTTGTCCTTGCATTCCAGAGGGGCATGCATTTGAAATGGAGATTCAAAACATAGGGAATCGAAGAGCGGATAGCATCATCATCGACTTGTTTTCTGAGTATCCTGTAGCGGGTTCCGAACTGTCGGGATTTCTCACAGACAGCTTCAGGATTGTCGGGCAGGCAGCAATCAATTTTATTACAATAATTGATTCGGCACAGGCAAATTTTTGTGAATCCATTTCACGTTCTGAAGCCTTGCAAATTGGAATCAGCCCACTTGAGCCCGGCCAACGGATTTTACTTTATGGTCGTATCGGATTGACCCGTGAATACAATGCAAACCAATTGAATTATTTCTATAAGTACCGGTATATTACTTCTTGTAGAAATACAGTGACTCAACGGCTGACTCCAGTTGAAAAGGCTTTAATTCTAAACGATTTGCAAGCGCCTCAGCATTTTTTAAGATTGAATACCAACAACAATGTTCTAAAAGGAAATTTTACCCTCATTGACTCCATCAAGATTCAAAAGGCTCTGCTGAAAGAAACGCTCGATGTTCGATGGGTGATTCCCTGCGGAATTAGGCTTTTGGATTCCAGTTTTGTTTTAGGAGGAAAGCGACCGGTAGATATTCAGATCGAACGTTCTCAAGCTACCATCATAAATTTACAATACCTTCCACCTTTTGATGCCAGATCTTTTCTTTTAAGTGCAGCATTTGAGTTGGACTGCAATGCACAATGTCTGGAGGAGCTCCTGGTGAATTCACAAAGATTTATTACGCAGTGTAAGGAAAACAAATCTGATACTGTTAGTTTGTCCGGACTGATATGCAGTCAGGTTTCATTCAACTGCTATGAACACAATACCTGTTCTTGCGGACCGATATCGAATTCTCTTTTTGGGTTTGCAGTGGATTGCAGCAATTCTACCGTACGATGGGATAGCATACCTGCCTATGTCGATTTTACATCAAAGGTATATCGCGCAAATGTTTATGAGGAAGATCAGAATGGTGACCGGCTTTCGGATGGGACGGGAAAAGCAGATACATCTGATATACAGAACCATCGATTCATAACCAATGACACTTTGCTGAACATTGTGGAGGGGAGAGTGATTTCCGAGAATCCAGAGTATAAAATGGATTCTGTAGCTTTTTTGCTTTCCCACACTTTGGCTTTACAACCGTTAAAAGCTACACTTCACTATTTTCAAGCACACTCAGGGCGCTGGTTCGATTTGACGATGGATTCATTTGCTTTGAAATATGGTAGTGGTGGAGGAAATATCGTTTGTGGTCAAATAGGTTTGAAACGCGAAAGTTATGGTTCTGGTTGGGCTGTCCCATTTACGCTCAAACAATTGCAAAAACAATTTCCATCGGACACTTTTTCAAGTTTTGCAGGGGAGGATCGTTTTTTGTTAGAAGCATTTTACAGATTTACTGGAAATGTAAATGATCGAATTTACAATGCATCGGTGAGCAATTTTGTGCAGTTGTTCAGTCGAAACAATCAATTCTTAATACCCTATTCGTGTCATGAAGAAACTCATATGCTGAGTTTTGCAAGCCTCGGCTTGAATGTGATGTTGCCGTCCAGGGAGATGATGTATTGCCAACAACAACTTTTTACGGAACCTTTGGTCCTTCAGGGAAATAAAACCCTGGCAGATTTTTTTTCAAATGAGTTCAGGTCGTTAATAAGAATTGACAGTATTAAATATTTGTTGCCCAATGGCATTTCGCTGGATACCCTTTGGATTAAAACATTTTACCATGACGGCAACCAGTTCAGGCAGGTAGATCGGAGTTTTGTATTACCCATAAGAAAAGGAAATGTATATTTTTTTGATTCAAATGCATTGGCCTTTTTTCGATGGGATGAATCACACAGGCTTGAATTTCTTCCGCATTATTCTGTGAGTCGATGCGAATACTTGAAGCAGGGAGAAGTACCTATCAGTTTTCAATATTCCATTTCTGCGATAGATAGCAATTTGTATTGGTTGTTTCCCGATGTACAAACCCTCTATCACAAATCGTTGATCACGAGTGGTATTCTTTATACGATAAACAATCCTGGAGATGCCCTTGAATTTCATCAGAATGAATTGTATATCAGTTCAAAAATTATCCAATGGGAATTGTTGTACCCTGCCAATACGGCTGGCGGGTATTTAAAATTTGAATTGGAATCTGCACTTGGACGGGTGAGTGGGTTTCAATTGGCTGCGCAACCTGCCACTCCCATTCAGGAGATTCGACAAGGATGCTTTTTGGCCGGACCCTTGGACAAACAAACAAATTATATTTTTAACATGCAAGGCGTTGAAGAAGCCTGCATGAACGATACTTTATTGGTCATAGGCAGTTGGTCATGCGATGATCAATCTTTAAGATCTGGGCAAGACAGTTGTCTTAAGACTTATTTGCGTATTCCAGTGGTTCCGGCATCACCTGAATTGGAAATGCATATTCAGGAAAGTAATGATTTTCAACATCTGTGCGATACCTTACGTGAAGTAAAGATTGAGTTGTTTAACGCCAATAAAGGAGCAGCATTTAATCCTTCCTTAACCATTCAGATTCCTCGCGGAATCAGTTTACTCCCGGGAAGCTTATGGATATCTTATCCGGATGGAACTCCAGAAAAGCCATTGCCCCTGCCCAAACCATTGAATGCAGATACCTATATTTGGGAGTTTGAACAACTTTTTCCCGGCATTGCAAAATCCGGATTACCCGGAGTTCAGTTTCAGCATTTCAATAAGATAGTGATTCGGTTCCGGGCCTGGCTGGATTGTGATTTTATTCCTGGCCAGTATTTTGTGTTTACTGTTGCAGGAATTAACAACTGTAATGAACTTACCAATACCTTGAGAAAAGCAGGCAACGCCATTAACATTGAGGGGATTACTGCGCAGACTGCCCCTAAAATTAAAATGGAGATTCAATCCCCAAATGATTGCCACCAAAAACTAACAAATGTTCGTCTTACGATATGGCCACAACAGGCCAGTGGCCCAGAAGACAGTTGCCTGGTTCGTTTTCCAGTGCCTTTAAGCTATCGCATGAATAGTTTTGTTCCCTTGCGTAATATTCCGTTGCAAACTCCTGATGTATTTAGTTTTTCGGGGTATGGAGAAGTCAGGATAAAACTACCTGAAGGCGTTTCAAAAGACAGTGCCATCCTATTCAGCATTGACCTTGAGGGATGGCCAGCTTTGTCGTGTGGCAAATATCCTGTTGGGTTTGAAGCATATTCAAGAGGGAAAGCAATATGCCTGTTGACGCAAGCACCTTGCATAGTTAAAACTTCATCCTCGTCCGTATGGGATACTCTTGACAAACAACTAACAAACGTTCGTTTGTCGAATTGGTCCTTGAACCACAAAGATGCCACTACGATTGAATCAAATTTTAGCTTCCAGGTTGACCAACTGAAACGATTTACGGATGATAGTTTGTGTTTTGGAGTTTACAGCGATCGGGCCATATTGGGGCGGCTAGATGCAACTGATGATTTGGTGGGACTTTATAAAATCAAGGTCGAACCCGGGCAAGACACATTGAATGGAGTAGTGGATTTTTCGTTTAAGAGCCCTGTGAACTGGACTTGTCAGTATATTCTGGTGCCATTAAAAGAAGCATGTATTTGCAACACCGATACATTGTTTAAAAGATTACCAGAGGTGCAAAATACAATACTCCAAGACAGTATATGTCCGGAGGATTCCATTCTCTTGACCGAAGGCATTGATTCTACCCAGTTTTTCAAATGGATACGTTCTCCCGGCAGTTGTGATTCTTGTTTTCATCAAGAGTATCATTATACTTTAGGGGCCCCGGGAATAGATACTTTTCATTTGCAAATTGCATCGTCTGATTCATGTTTGCATAACATTTTCTTCAGGATAGTTCTTAATCCAATCCCTGCCACTACTTTCAAGGCATTGGAACATTGTCCGGATGAGATAGTGGAGTTGAACGCAGGCCATCACACACAATTTTATTGGGAGGGAGAAGAAATATTGGATCCTAAACTTTATGTGCAAAAAATCAAGTTGACGGAACCCAGAAGATATTTACTTTTTTTTACAGAACCCAATGGTTGTAAAGGTATCGATACGTTTGACTTGTATTATAATGAAGACTCCGGGAGATTCCACATTAATCCAGATACCATAATTCGTCAGGGAGACCCGGCTCAGCTTTACACAAATCCAGGTTTTCATTATGAATGGATGCCTGATGCGGATCTTGACTGTAACGATTGCCACAATCCGGTAGCCACGCCGGAGAAGACTACACGGTATTATTTAACGCTGACAGATTCTGCCGGATGCAAACATTTGCTTAGTGTTCTGGTAAAGGTATTGACCACTGATTGTGAGCAAACTTTACCGGCTATTCCCAATGCATTTTCTCCCAACGGAGACCAGTTAAATGACCATTTTCAAATCCTGGGAACCATTCCTTTTGATCGTTTTCAATTAATCATCGTCGATCGCTGGGGTGAGACGGTTTTCAGGTCGACGGATCCATACCAGCCATGGGATGGTCGATATAAAAATAAAACTTTGCCACCGGATGTGTATGGTTATCTTCTTCAATATGATTGTAATGGTAGATTGGTGACGCACAAAGGCAATGTCAGTTTGTTAAAGTGATTGGAATATATGCCTTAAAACCACTTTATCCCGGAATTTTGTTTCACTTCCCGTATACAATCCGATTTCAAGCTGACGGTAAAAAACAAAATTCAATTCATCGTTTGGAGGCAAGAGGATTGCTATAGATGGTCCAAATGACATTCTAGTTGGACTGGAATGGATTGATTATAAACATTCAAATCATCTATCCCTTATCCACTCTGGGGTTGCTGATTATCTTTGCGGCTTAATGATTAAAAAATGTTGCATTTAATTTTATTTGGTCCGCCGGGAAGTGGAAAAGGTACTCAAGCTGAAAAATTGGTAGAAAAATACCGTCTGGCCCATATTTCGACCGGAGATCTCTTTCGGGCTGAAACTGGGCAGAAAACCGAACTGGGACTTAAGGCATTGGAATACATGAGTAAAGGGCAATTGGTTCCTGATGAAATCACGATTGGCATGTTGAGAAATAAAGTTAATTCTATGCCGGATGCAGCAGGTGTGATTTACGATGGTTTTCCTCGTACAGCGGCTCAAGCTGTTGCACTGGATGACCTTCTTTGTGAAAAAAATGAGGAAATTGGATTGTTACTGGCACTTGAAGTTCCCGAAGAGGAGATCGTTGGAAGACTCTTGAATCGCGGACTTACCTCGGGCAGATCAGATGACCAGGATGAGCATATCATCAGGAAGAGATATCAGGTTTATTTAGAAGAAACGGCTGTGGTTTACAATCATTATGCAGCTTTGGGAAAATCCAGAAAAGTGAATGGTTTAGGGAGCATCGAAGATATTTTCCAACGCCTTTCTGGTCATATTGATCCTTTGGTCGTTTCTTGATAGGTATGCCAGAACAGAATTTCGTAGATTATGTAAAAATTATGTTCCGCTCAGGAAAGGGCGGAGCAGGATCTGTTCATTTTTTTCGGAGCAAACACAATCCTAAAGGAGGTCCCGATGGTGGAAACGGTGGCCGTGGTGGACATATCATCCTCAAAGGAAATGCGCAGCTCTGGACCTTGCTTCATCTGAAATACCGAAAGCATATTTTTGCTCCAGATGGTGAGAACGGAGGAGAAAATAATTGCACAGGGGCCGAAGGGAGAGATGAAATTATTGAAGTGCCTCTAGGCACTGTAGCCATTGATGCGGAGACGGGAGAAAGGGAATTGGAGATCACACAGGATGGCGAAGAGAAAATATTAATGCCAGGTGGCCGTGGAGGAATGGGAAACAATTTTTTCAAATCTCCGACGCAACAAGCGCCAGATTACGCTCAACCTGGAGAACCTGGCATCGAAGCCTGGAAAATCCTGGAACTTAAAATATTGGCAGATGTAGGATTGGTTGGATTTCCAAATGCTGGAAAATCAACGCTTTTATCGGTACTCACTGCTGCTAAACCAAAAATAGCCGATTATGCTTTTACCACACTGGTCCCTAATTTGGGCATCGTGTCTTATCGTGAAGGCAAGTCATTTGTGATGGCTGATATTCCTGGGATTATCGAGGATGCACACCAGGGAAGAGGCCTTGGACTCAGGTTCATACGTCATATAGAACGCAACAGTGTATTGCTTTTTTTAATACCATGTGATAGCCAGGACATCAGAAGGGATTATGAAATATTGTTGAATGAATTGGGGCAATACAGTCCGGAATTGCTGGATAAGCCAAGGTTGTTGGCCATAACCAAAATGGATATTGTTGAACCCGAGTGGCAATCGTTGATTCAGAATGAGATCCCCACGGACATTCCTGTTGTTTTTATTAGTTCTATACTACAAAAGGGTTTGACAGAACTCAAGGATTTGTTATGGAAATTACTGCATCAGCAGGATGTAATCTGATATTTCAATTTATTATCGTGTACAATACTAACAATTGTTAGTGCCGCTGCAAATTTTAATTTACTGATTGGAGGATTAATTCTGCCACTTTCAAAGTTGTTTAAAATGGATAGTTGACAGATTCAACTGAAAAGTTTACAAACTGTCTTGTTGAGTCCTTTCCGGAGTCTTTTCAGAGGGTTCCAATCCATCCAATATACGGTTGGATTTTGTCCAGAATTCTGAGAACAGAGGTTTAGTTTTACTCCAAATCCATTTTGATTTTTCGGGAAAACTTTCCAATACGGGGTAAGTTTTTGAAGATTCCTTTGTAGAAGATCCAATAAGTTTAATTTGGTTCATAAACCAAATGACCGAACTGAACAGCGCCATAGCGATAAAGGCACTGGCTACACCACCTGCAAGTTTGTTGATGAAATTGATATGCGCAGTTTCAAGCATTTGTTCGACCCCACGTCCAATGACCCTGATCAACAACATAATCAGCAGAAAGCAAACGACAAAACCCAGAATCAAAGCTAAGCGTGCATCCAGTTTCAAGCTATTTTCAAAAAATCCAATCAGTAAAAAGGAAAATTTCAAAGTCACCAGAATGGCCATTAAAATGCTGAGAATACCGAAAGTCGATTTCAATATTCCTTTGGTATAACCAAGATAAAAACAAATGCATATGGCCAAAAGAAAAACGATATCGATCATCATATCGGCAAAAGGGTTTTACGGTCAGTGCTTTTATACTTGAAATAAACGATGACTCCAGATGAATCAATCAGGAATGAAACTGCCTTGTCCCTAGATGGCAAAAGTATACAATGATACTTTTTGGAAAAAGCCGTCATTAAAGTAATATAGGTCATTTTTCATTCCTTGCCTGGTCAAAGGCAAACCGATTATTGGGTCAATTGTAGGGTAAATATCACATAATTTGTAGATTTGTAGTAATTTTTATGTTAAAATATTATTTAATATTTAAAGTCTTGGCAGTTGCTTTGATGGAATTATCCGGGCAGGTCACTGAGGTGCGGCAAAGGAATCAGGAACAAACGGTTTTGCCAAGGGTGTTCTTATTGGGCAATCATGAACAGCCTTATGAAGAAATGATGGAGAGGTATGACAAGCTTTTCATCAATGTATTCAAGGATGATCTGGATAAAGCATATGAAGTATGGTCTGGCTTTTTGTTGGACCTGGAGGCGCATTCCAGGACCCAGGGTTTTGAATTGAATGGACTTAAACTGTGGTTGAATGTTTTTTTCAATGAAGATGGGGGTATACAACATTTGGTATATTTTCCTAAACCAAACTCCAGGAACATGAATTTTGACCAGCTTACTCATTTCTTTATGAGTTTTTCCAAGGACTATCATCTAAAAGAAAGTCCTAAGATTAGGTGTTCTCATTTCGGAAGTGCAAGCTTTCCTACTTATCTGCGTTAAACCTATTCCATTGACAAATTAATGAGATTACGGGGGCTTACCCCAAAGGTCAAAATTGCACCCCTTCTAATGGATAAATTGGCTACTTAAACATTTGAATCAAATCATTGAGCTTGAATGGGGAATTCGTCGATCCTTTGGGTAATTCACAATATTCAAATTACATGAAAGTTGGATAATGGAAATGAGTGGTATTAAAAAAAAGGGCCCTTCGAAAAGGACCCTAAATAATTACAGTATATAATCTAATTGTTCAGATCTTCAACTTGACGATATTTTGACCAATGGCAGACCCTTGTTGTTGTCCGGCTTCCAGACTGAAACGGTAGTGAATTCCACCGTACAGACAGGAATTTCCAATTTCTTCTGCCATTTGGTGAAACGACATATAGGAACGTGGATTGCCATCAATGTCTTTGCGATGTTCATGTGTTCTGTCGGTGAATGCATACTGATATCCAAACAAGTCACTCAACACTTCCGCCGCAGCCATGCCTAAAGCGGTAGATGAAGAGGAATATTCTGGAGTTGCTTGAGGATCGATTAAGGGTAAGAAGTCTTTATCGATGTTTTCACGGATATAAGTTTCGGGCCGAAGGATATTGTAGCGATATTTTACGCGCCATGCAGCCACTGTTGCATCATGCATACTCATACCCAATTTTGCATAAGCTTTGCAACAAAATGCAAGATCTTTGGATTCTGCACGAAGGATGTCTGTTAAAATAGCCATCATATGTCCAGCAGTGGTAATGGAATAATTTTGGTCATCATTCCAAAATTTGACCAAAGTTTCAGTTACGGCATCCAGATTGCGAACCCGGTTGCGAACATCCAATGCATTGGCAAAAAATTGTGATTGTGGAGACGTTGAATAACTGGGTGGAGTCGGCATTTCCATCACGGATTCATGTGAAATGAAACATCTGACATCGCCCCAATAAGGCAACAAGGGTCTTTTGATTTGATTGGATGTAGGAGCCCAAAGGCCTTGCCCGGTAGGCGTGCTATATCCTGCAGGATAATTGTTAAGATAGGCAGACTCTTGTTGGTCGGTGACGGAATAATTGTAAATGGCTTTCCCCATCATTGCACCAAATTGAATGGACTTGGTAACAATTTCTTCATCCAATGAAGCGGTCAGCGATAATTTGGTGTCCTGATACAGTTGCTCAATGCGCTCATGAACTCTCACTGGAATGTTCTTGTAAAATTTACCGAACAAGTAGTGCATGGATTCATTAACGACCAATGACCAGTTCACCTCGCCTCCTTCATAAATCAGCGGAAGGCTACTGGAGGATAGGCCATTTAACTTACCCTGAAATGTTGGGTGGCCATCGATGCCCAGAGCTACTGATTCGTACAATCCCAGACCAAGGTAACCAAATGTTCTCGCAGCAATGGGCGGCGTATAACCAGGAACTTCCGGTGTAATGCTTACTGCCAGATCAATCCAATCCAGAGCGACCTTTCCACTCTCAGAATAAGATTTACTCAATTCGCTAATGGTAGGAATGCTCTCTTCCTTAGTACAGGCAGTCAATAAGAAAATGACCACCATCAAGTAGTTTACTGGGGATGACTTGAAATGTACTAAATGCCTCATGATCGTAATATTTAATAGTTTTCTAAAAAAGCTTAACGATTGCCGGATGTTGCACTAATGCTCCATTCGGGCATAGTGATTGAGGCGATAGACCAGAAAAGGTCTAAAGTAACAAAGGGAAGAATACGTCACGAAGTTAAGCAGCCTTGAATGAGTTTTCCAAATTATCCGGGCTTTATTTTAAAAAATCAGGGTTTACCCTGAGTCCTTACATAATAGAATAGTTTCACATATTATAAATAATAAATATGTATATATTAAACACACAACTTTGTATATCTTATAAAGTCTTGTATAAGGATTTTTTCGGCGCGTAACCGGATAAATTTTACGTTGAGCAGATGGTGCGTCAGGATTCAGGGTTTTACAAAAATGTAAAATTTGGTAAAGCTGGTTTCTGGTTGAGTATTCGCCAGAATCTCAATGTCGACGATTTGGGCACCTTTTTTATTCTTGCTGTCGTATCGAACCTTGATTTTACTTTGCTGTCCTGGTTTAATGGCTTTTGCAGGCCAATCCAGATGTGTGCATTCACAGGCCGACATCAGTTGAATCAACAAATCCTCATCTCCTGTATTGGTAAAATACAGTTCTCGATAAACGGTATCTCCTTGAGTAACTTCACCGAAATGATAACTCAATGAGTCAAAAGTCATTTGAGCTGGCAATTTAGCACGGACTTGTCCGATTTCTTCCTCCCGGGTTTCGGCTTGGATAACTTCCTCCGATGGAATTGGTTTTATACTGGTGCAGGCAAGGCAATTGAACAACATCAGAATGCCGGACATTACAACCAACCGATCGCCATAAAAGCTTGGTCTTTTCATGTGTTAAGTTTTCACCATGATTCACCTAAGCAGGTGTAAACAAATACCTCCAAGAAGATTATTTTCCGGACGGCTTTGCTTTTTTGTTCAACACTTCCTTTTTAATCTCAATGGTAGTAGGACCAGAGAGGATTTTAAATTCCGTCCTGCGGTTAAAGCGATGTTCTTCTTCAGTACATTCTTCACCATTGGTGCAATGATTTAAAATCTTTTCTTCACCATAACCTTTGGCTACGATACGCTGGGCCGAAATCTTTTTTGTCATCAACCATTTTTTTGCAGAATTGGCGCGTCTCTGAGAAAGTTTTTCATTGTAGTCATCGTTTCCTCTGGAATCCGTGTGAGAACTAAGTTCAATGACCATGTCTGGATATTTGTCCATCAGTTCTTTCAAATAAGCCAAATCTTTTTCTGAATTCACTAAAATTTTGTCATCATCGAAATCATAATAAATATTGTTCAGACGGATGGGTTCATTGATGGTAACAATTTCCACATCAGACTCCGGAGGTAAAAGACGAAGAACAACTTCTTTCTTAATTTTCTGATCTTTTTCTATACCTACAGTGTTCAATTCATATTCTGCAGGAAAATACCCGTCCTTACTGACAACCACTTTATAAGCTTTGTCTTTGTCCAACGCATGAACGATTTCATTGCCTTGTGAGTTGGATTTGGATTGGATTTCTCCGTCTTTTCCAGATTTCATTTCAATCAACTGTGCGGTGGCACCTTTGATTGCCTTCTTTTTTTCATCCACCACCACGGTTGTCAAGTCAATGACCAATTGACGTTTTTCAATAAAGTAAATATCGTCACAGCAAGTTTTACTTTTTAGTGACTTAGAATCCGGATGAGGCCTGTTGGAAACCAGAACGGCACGTTCCCCTTTTGGACTCAATTTATAAAATAAATCATCGGCACTGGAATTCACCGGTAGGCCCATATTCACCGGAGTGGTCCAATCGGAACCGGTCCATTTGGTTTGAAAAACATCAAAACCTCCAATCCCTGGCCACCCATCGCTGCTGAAGAATAAATTACCATCCTTCATGAAAGGACATAATTCATCACCTGACGTATTGACCGATCCCAGGTTTACAGGAGCAGAATATTCGGCTTCGCCGATTTTCGTTGCATAATAAAGGTCAAATCCACCTTTTCCTCCAGGCATGTCAGAAGAAAACAAGAGAACGCGATTTCCAAACAATTCGCCCTCTGCAGGCTGTCTGGCTAAAAAATCTCCGTTGACACCTTTAACCTCCAGCGCCGGACTCCAGCTACTGGCTGTTTTGGTGGATGCAAAGATTTTACTTTCTTCCATATGCCCACCTTCGGATACCGCACGGGTAAAATACATGATTTGTCCATCCTTTGAAAAACTTGGATTGGCGCTATGGTACCCGTTACGATTGATCAATTCTGGAAGCATATTGGCTTTATCCCAACCTTTACCTTCTGAATATGCGGACTGATATAATTTCATAAAGGCAGCAGGATCATCGTCTGATCCTGTTTCAGTTTTTTCATCGGCGCCACCTTCTTCTTTTCCTTCTTCCTTTTTCTTGGTTTCTTTTTTATCGTCTTTTTTTGATTTCTTCTCTTCTTTTGCGTCCAATGATCCAAAGTACAGGTTTCCTTCTGGGTCTATGGCAGGACCGCTTTGCGATTCTGGCGTGTTGATGTTTTTTCCAGGGTTTTTCACTTCCAGTCCGACATTTTCATTCAGTCCGGCACGCAGTTCGATGCCTTGCAATTCCAACTGGGCTTTTGCCTTCAAGACTTCATCCGTTCCATTTTCCAGATACTTCTTGAATTCTTCTCCCGCTTCAGTATAGTTCTCGTTCATTTTCAAAGCCCTTCCATAAAAGTATCGGTATTCTCCGTACTTATTGGCTTTGTCTCTAGACAATACCCTACCAAACCAGACAGAGGATTTATTGTAGTCTCTGAGCAAAAAATGGGTTTTTGCAATCTTGATGGCGATATCCCTTTCTTTTACTTCTTTATATGCTTTTTCATATTGTTCCAGGGCTCTATAATACTGCCCTTTTTCAATTTGCTCATCACCCGAACGGACCAGGGCATCAGGAGTATTACCGGTGGCAGGTTGTGCCAATGCCGATTGGCAAAGGAGTGCGAAAGCACTCAAAGTAAAGATCCGTATAAAATTCATCCACTTCATTGTTGAATTGCTTTTTAGAAGGAATTTAAGTTAGATTAAAATCTGGGACAGAATACTTTAGGCTTTGGGTTGGGTTTTTTTACGATTGCTCCCATGTATTGTATGCCAAGTTCGATTGCGCCAAATCCTGCGGGATCTTTTGCATTTTTTAAATCACCAAGGGTATGATCGTAACCGATCTGGCCTTTTATTTTTCCATATTCCAAACCGGCCATAATTTGCAATGCATCTCCAAAACGATAACCCAATCCGCCATTTAAACGGACTTTCTTTTCTACGTCAAACAAATAACTGACCATGCATTGGCCAATGGTTTCTTTATTTTTTTCCAAACTTCTGAAATAAACCGTAGGAATAAAGTCAATCTTTTCATTGAAATGATATTGGAGAGAACCATGCACATTCAACAGCATCCCAAGTTGATCGCCACCACTTCCTAAAACGCTCACGGTGGGTTTATTCAGATGGCCTAAAGCGAAACCAAGTTTCATCTGGTGTTTTTTGACGCTGATAGGGGTATTAAAGACCAAACCTGCCGATAGATCCTGATAGCTTCCCTTGCCCTGCTGAAGTTTCTGTAAATCCTGTGAGCTTCCACCGGATTGCAATTGATCATAGAAGATGGCCTTTTCAGGGTTTTTGGTATCAAAACTGATGCTTCCATATTGAGCACCTAAGGCAATATCCCCGCCCCCTACGGAAAGATGGTAGGCACCAGAAGCTAAAAATCCGCCTTTACCAATATTGATGTCTCCTGAACGATCGTCAAAAAAACTGATTCCAAGAGAAGTCCAATCTTTTTTGCGAAAAGCAAATCCAAAATTGACGTCAATGGTAATGTATGGCGTCTTAAAATCGGCGGCAACTCCTGAAGGGGAAACAGATTGGTCGCGATAGATGCCACTCAGTCGGTAAGTTCCTTTGAAATTACCGGTTTGGCCCGGGTTGATCAAGACGGGAGTAAATTCAAACTGGGTAAAGTGCAGGTCTTGTGCATTCCCAAGGGTTGCTGCACCAAAACATAGCATTGAAAACAATACGCGAAATGTAATTTTCATGCAAAGAAATTTAAAGGCGAAAGATACTGATTCTGTGTTGTGTTTGTTTAAAAACAAAGCATCACATCAACAATTTAACGATTTGTCAATCGTCCGGCCATTGATGTGAAGCTCATCCAGTCTTCCAGGGTATCCATATCCCACAACATCCTTAACCTTGCTGTTTTCAAACCCATCTTACTGGCATTGACCGACGTTTTTGAGAAAACGCTGCGGGTACTCCAATTAACTTCATTGAATAGCTTGTTTTCCAAGGCTTTATCCAATCCTTTGCGAGTCATCCCAATCAAATAAAACCCCCCATCACCGGTGGGTCCGAGCACCAGATCATTGGACTGCAGACCACGTAATGCAGCCCTGAAATCGGTTGGCCGAAGGTAGGGGCAATCACTTCCAATCAGCAGTACATTTGAATGCCACTGTTGCGTTTCTTTCATGGCATTTAACATTCTATCACCGAGGTCATTTCCGGTTTGTAAACAGGTTTTGGCTCCCTTAATCGGGCAAACTGGTGAAATCGAATCACTGTAATAAATGAAAACAGCGCCTTCAAATTCCTGTGAGGTTTGCAATGTCATTTGCAAAAGGACTTCATAAACGGTTAGGGCATAGACATCGCTTGTGCGCGTGGCAATTCTTGTTTTGACTTTTCCCGGGATGGGATTTTTTGCAAAGACGATTAACGCAGGAGTCTCCAAATGCTCCAAATTCTTGGTTTCTTTAGCGTAGTCGATCCATCGATTTAACCAAAGCTTCATCTTTTCGAATGGATCTTGTGGCCATCCAGCAAAGAAATAAGCCAATTCCTGTCAGCCACAAACCGGGTCCTGGATCAAACTGACTCATCTTGCCTAATTTATTGATGGTATAAAAGGGGATGGCAACACCACAGATCATTTGTATGAGACTGGACATTGCTACGATTAAAATCTGCATAACCCTTTCTTTATACATAAAAATGGAAATCAGACACAGGATTCCAGTTACACCAGAACCAATTAACACAGCATAACTTTCACTTGACAGGAATTGCTGATCCTCAAACGCGCCGAGACCAGCAGCGGAACTTTTAGCCAGAGCAATGCCCGGATACCATTGACCCAGAAAACAAAGGGCTGCCAATAGCAACCAAACCGATTGAATGCGTTGTAACATATTGAATTTTGGCCCTAAAATACCTATTCCCAAGAAATCCGCGGAAAGGTCCTCGAAACCCTTGCCACCAATTTCTTTAACCAGGTCCTAAAATAAAGGATTTTTACGCAGACCATTGTTTGCTCATAAAGACGTTTATCGCTTGACTAAACCATTTGGATTTGAATGGACAAAACACTACCCCTTGGGGTGCTTGAAACAGAATAGTCACTGATCCATTATTTTTGTTCCATGGCTGGTTGGAGTTATTGGGAACGGAAGATTTATTTTGATCAACTGGATGTGGTGATTGTTGGTGCCGGATTCGTAGGTCTTTCGGTAGGTATTTCACTTTTGGAAAAAAATCCACAACAAAAGGTACTCATCATTGAACGAGGCTTTATCCCCCACGGGGCCAGCTCCCGAAATGCTGGATTCGCCTGCTTTGGAAGTGCCGGAGAATTGGCAGACGACCTTTCGAAAAGGTCTGCTGAAGAGGTTTTCGGATTATTTGCCAAACGGTATGCGGGGATACGAAAATTGTTGCAACGAACCGGGCCTTCAGAAATCGAATTCCGACCAGGGGGAGGTTATGAGTTGTTTTATCCAGAAGAGGAATCTCTGATTTCGCATGAAACCTTAAAACAGTTGAATGAAGGAATAGAAGCTTACACCGGGTTAAAGAATTATTTTTTTGAGCCACCGGAATCCTTGATCAAGTCAAGCTGGCCATCATTTGGTAAAATGTTGTGCAATGATCATGAAGCTTGTATTCATCCATTGAAAACTTTGCAGCTGCTCACCAAAATGTTCCAACAAGCTGGTGGGCAAATTCTATACGGTTTTGAACTAAGCACATGGAAAGAGATGGAAGATGGGGTCATGATGGTGCGACCGGATGGGCTGGAATTTATGACTCAACAATTGATGTTTTGTGTCAATGGATTTGCCAAAAGATACTTTCCTGATATCATGGTAAAAGCTGCGCGCAATTCGGTGATGATCCTTCAAACGGATAGGGCTAAAGAATTGAATGGCTGCTATCATGTTGACCGGGGATATCTTTATTTCAGAGCGATAGATGCTCACCACATTTTGTTGGGAGGTGGACGCCACTGGGATTTAGAAGGAGAATATCAGGATAACTTTCTGATGAATCCTATGATCCGTAATAAACTCATTGAATTTGCCGAGCAATATATTTTAAACGGTCAGTCCTATACCATAACCGATGAGTGGACAGGGATCATGGGTTTGGGTCCGGTAAAAAGTCCAATTGTTCAGATGGTGTCATCACGGGTTGGGGTGGCTGTCCGTATGGGAGGAATGGGGGTAGCACTTGCCAGCCTTACAGGAGAAGAAGCAGCTGAATTATTATATCAAAATCAGCGGAAATTGCGTTTTTGATTTCATTCTTATCCATGAACCACAAACTATTTCTGTTACCCATTCTTTTGCTGAGTTGTAGCTTAAATGCACAACGAGACAGTAGTTTGTCAAAAGTTCAGGTCATTCATGCAGACGTGTTGAGGTTTAAACGTAGCCCTGAACGCGAAATACAATATTTGTCTCATGACGTTTTAGTTAAGCATCGTAACACTTACTTATTGTGCGATTCTGCCATCATTGATTCCAACAAGGTCACAGCCATCGGCCACGTCAGAATTGTGGAAGGAGATAGTCTGCAGGTTTTCGGGGACAGTCTTTTTTATGATGGAAACAGCCGACTGGCTACATTGGTGGGAAAAGTGGTTTTAAAGCATAAGGATCAACAATTGTTTACCGATATGTTGGATTATGATTTGAACACGAGAATTTCAAAGTATACCTCAGGAGGTTTTCTGATTTCAGATCAGGCCAAGCTACGGAGTAAAAAGGGTTATTATTTCGCTAACACTGGAGAGTCATTTTTCAAAGACAGTGTTGTGGTATTGCTCAAGGACAGTATGCAACTGTCATCTGATACATTGATGTATCAGACCCGCGAACAAAAAGTGATTTTCAAAGGTCCAACTTTGATTCAACAGGATTCGCTTCAAATATACACCGATGAGGGATACTATGATGTTGAATTCCAGAAATCCTATTTTGGCAATTATCCGCGATATATTAGAGGTAGCCAACGGGCGGATGCCAAACGCATTTATCATGAAGCGCAGAACAAAAAATTAACACTGGTTGGCACTGCTGAAATTCAGGACGATCGCCAACAGGCCAAAGCGGATAGCATAATCTTTAATGATGCCAATGGTGATGTCCTTTTATTTGGAAATGCAACATACCGGGAGTTGGACAGAATTCTTGAGGGTAATCATATACAATACAATAGAAAAACAAAAAGCTTACAAGTGTTAGGTTCACCTCGGGTAACGGAGGGTAGCCGGGTAATTCAGGCAAAAGTATTGCGGTATGATGGAAACAAGGATCAGGGTTATGCAAAACAAGGCGTGGTGGTGGTGGATACTGCAGATGGTTATACGGTAGTTTGCGATTCATTTACTTATAATAAGAAATCAAAATTGTTTAATGCGGTTGGTACAAACCGTAGACCTTATTTGGTTGTTTTGTTTGAAGGGGACTCATTGTACCTTGCAGCCGATAGTTTATACTCGGAACAAAAAGTAGAAGGCCTTGATAGTTTTCAGATGATTCGCGCGTGGGGTGAGGTAAAAATTTTTAACAAGAAACTGAAAGGACTTTGTGATTCCCTTTACTTTTCAGGATATGATTCAAGTTTTTACTTGTTTAAGCATCCAATTCTTTGGTCGGATAGTTCTCAACTCACGGGTGATACCATTCGCATGGTTTTAAAGAATCATGCCTTGAATGACTTTTTTTTAAATCCAAACGGGTTCATTATCAATCGTGAACATGAAGTATTGGATAATCAAATTAAAGGACGGATGATACAAGGTCATTTTGTTGAAAAGAAAATCCAGTTCATGTTGGTCGAAGGCAATGCGGAGTCTGTTTATTTTATAGAAGATGATGGCAAAGGTTATGTGGGTACAAATTTTATTCAATGTTCAAGCATGAAATTCATTTTTAGTGGCGATAAAAAAATTGACTACATTGATTTTTTTACGAAACCGGAAGGAGATATTCTTCCTTTTCAGCAGGGTAGAATAAAAACTATTGATGGATACAAACCGAGGTATGAAGAGAAACCCGATTCATTGGAAGAAATAACAAAATGGATAATCAAATGAAATGGTTTTTCATTATATTATTAATGGTATTTGGAGTAGTTTGGCTTAGTGCTCAGGAATGGAAGCGATTGTACGAAGAAAGTAAATTCAGGGAGGCCAAAGAACAATTGGCACAATTGGAGCGATCGGGAACGCGCAGCTGCAACCTGTACTTTAATCTGGGTCTGTGTCATTTTCGACTTGAAGAATACCCTTGGGCTATCCTTTATTTTGAAAAAGCCTTAAAATGGGAACCTAATTGCCAGGATTGCATTGAAATGAAAACAGCAGCGATTAAAAAATCAGGACTGAATGGATTTGATGTACAAGAGCAACATTTGTGGAAGAGGTATTGGCAAATGATTTTGTGGACAAGTCCTCTAATTTGGTTTGGATTAGCCATGGTCAGTTTAAGTGCATCTTTATGGATGTTTATGAAATGGCGCTCGGATCAAAAGACAGAGGGGCGGATGTTGATGTCAGGTTTAATGTTGGTGTCGTTGATTTTTTTGAGTTTTTCCTGGCAAGGAAATCGTATGATGCAACGGGTGGATGAATTTATTTTAATCCAGGAAGGCCCATTATTTTTATCGCCTGATGAAAACAGCCCCCAACTCATTTTTTGTAAGGCAGGAATGAAATTGACAAACTTACAAGTGTTAGGACCATGGAGAAAGATAAGAACTTCTGAACTCGATGAAGGCTGGATTAGGCAAAATGATATGGTACCGATTGATCGTTGAGGTTCAAATATTTATGGAAGAAGACCATAGAATCATGCAAGTGAAATATGATTTGAGTAATCAGTTTAGCCAGCAAAAGGTATCCTGCAAGAGACAATAAATGAGCGGATCTCTGAGATGCTTATGCCCGATACAGGCACAGAAATATGTGATTCTGAAAAGGATGAGAAAAACCGAAAAATATCTTATAAGACCTCAACTACAGTGCGGTCCTTGCGAGTTTTTTTGTAGGTGACTACACCAGGCTTTAGGGCATATAAAGTAAAGTCTTTGCCTACACCGACATTCAAGCCTGGATGAAATTGGGTGCCACGCTGGCGAACGATAATATTCCCTGCAATGGCCTGCTGTCCACCAAACAATTTAATACCCAGTCTTTTGCTGTTACTGTCTCTTCCGTTACTGGTACTACCTTCCCCTTTTTTATGAGCCATGGCTTAAGAATTTATTGAATTAAGCTTGAATGGAATTGATTTCAATCTGCGTAAATTGCTGACGGTGGCCATTTTTCTTTTCATAACCTTTCCGTCTTTTTTTCTTGTAAACAATCACTTTGTCGCCTTGAACATGATCCAAAACTTTAGCAGAAATAGAAGCTCCTGAAACGGTTGGCGTACCCACAGTGGTTTGATCACCATTGATCAACATCAGTACCTGGTCGAATTGGACGTTCGAACCCCGGTCTGCTTCCAAGCGATGGACGTAAATTTTTTGCCCGGAACTGCATTTAAACTGCTGGCCTGCGATGTTAACAACTGCGATCATAGTCCAAAGGTCTTTAAAATTGGACTGCAAAAATAGATATTCTGCAACAAAAGAGGCAAAAAATTATGCAATTTTTCAATAATTGTATTATATTATAAAATACGTAATGTATAAACGTTTGTAAATAAATAAAATATTTTGTCGTTGCTGAAAAATATGGATACTTTTTGTGAGGGTGTCGACTCCAGATCTAACGGGTTTTGTGCAGTGGAATGGATGAATGGGTGAAGGCCTTGCTTCAGATTAATTTCATTCTTTTACCTCTGAAATTCAATTAGATATGTAATTACTAGTGGATGCCTTTAAAAATAAATTCACATTTATTTTTTTAAATCTTCTCAAATCAGATAACTTGTTGCAATCAATTCATTAATCCTAAATTCAGTTGTTATGAGCCAGGATCCCAAGCACATTCGAAATGTCGTTTTACTCGGTCACTCCCATTGTGGAAAGACCAGTTTGATAGAAAGCATGTTATATGAATCTAAAGCCATTACACGGCGAGGAACCGTGGAGGCCGGCAATACCGTTTCCGATTTTTCTGAAATCGAACAAGAACGAAAATCCAGCCTTTTCAGCAAACTGATGCATGTGAGTTGGAAAGAATCTAAAATAAATATCATTGACACTCCTGGTTCGGATGATTATGTAGGGGAAACCCTTTCATCCATGAAAGTTGCGGATTTAGGTTTGATGGTTATCAATTCCTCACATGGTGTAGAAGTGGGAACTGAACTCATTTGGGAGTATGCAGATAAGTTCCATCTTCCAATGCTTTTTATCATCAATCATTGTGACCATGAAAAATCCGATTACGATGGTTCGCTCGAGCAGGCCCGGGAGCGTTTTGGCCATAAATTAATTCCTTTTCAATATCCAGTGCAGACCGGACAGTCTTTCAATGCCATCATCGATGCCTTGAGAATGGTCATGTATGAATTCCCGTCTGACGGAGGAAAACCTACTAAAAAACCTATACCGGCCGAGCATATGGAGAAAGCCAATTCTCTACACAACGCCATCGTGGAAGCTGCAGCAGAAAATGACGATACTTTAATGGATCATTATTTTGAAACCGGAAACCTGGATGAGTCCGAGTTGGCCGATGGGCTCCGAAAGGGAATTGCCTCCAGAAGTCTTTTTCCAGTTTTTTGCTGTAGCGCAATACGCAATATGGGAAGCGGCCGCATCATGGGTTTTATCAATGATGTTTGTCCTTCGCCTGCCGACCGTCCTCCTGCGAAATTGGTTCAAGGTGAAATGCCAGTAAATGCCAATGGTCCTGCCACTATTTTCATATACAAAACCATGTCTGAGCCAAAAGTTGGAAGGGTTTCTTATTTTAAAGTGTATAGTGGAAAAGTTAAGACAGGTGACGAACTGGTCAATAATGCAAACCGCAATACGGAACGGCTGAATCAGATATTTGTGTCCAATGGGAAAAACCGTGAAGCGGTGTCAGAATTAGTGGCAGGTGATCTGGGAGTAGTGGTTAAACTAAAAGACAGCCATACCAACAATACCCTCAGTGTAAAAGGAAATGACGTGTTGGTAGAGCCCATTCCTTTTCCAGAATCAAGGATACGGGTGGCCATATCTACTGAAAATAAAAATGATTTGGAGAAACTCATCAAAGCAGTTCATGAACTACAGGAAGAAGATCCTACCTTGATTCTCGAGCAATCCCAGCGATTGAAGCAAAATATACTTCACGGACAAGGTCAATTGCATCTGGATCTTTTGAAATACCGCATTGAAAAACTACACAACCTGCACATCGATTTCATCAAACCCCGGATTCCCTATTTGGAAACCTTAACCAAAGCCTCTGATACCAGTTACCGCCATAAGAAACAATCCGGTGGAGCCGGGCAATTTGCCGAAGTTCACATGAGAGTTGAACCCTGGCATGAAGGGCAGGGAGATCCTGCCGGATTGAATGTCCGTCAACGCGAAACGGAAGATCTACACTGGGGTGGCAAGCTTGCTTTTTATTGGTGTATTGTGGGAGGAGCCATTGATTCTAAATTTTCTTCGGCCATCAAAAAAGGGGTTATGAATAAAATGATCGAAGGGCCTCTTACCGGTTCATATTGTACCGATATCCGCGTTTCAGTTTTTGATGGAAAGATGCATCCTGTGGACAGCAATGATATGGCATTTCAGATTGCGGGCACCATGGCATTCAAAGAAGCGTTCCAGGTGGCGGCGCCTCAAATATTAGAGCCCGTTTATGAATTGGAAATCTTATGCCAGGATGAGGCCATGGGAGACATCATGGGCGATTTACAAACGAGAAGGGCAGTAATCCTTGGAATGGATTCAGAGGGACACTATAAAAAAATAAAAGCTAAAGTTCCGTTGGCAGAAATGCATAATTATTCTTCCAGCCTTCGATCGTTGACTCAGGGAAGGGCCAAGTTTACATTGCATTTCAACGAATATGCCCCCGTTACGCCTGACATTCAACAAAAGTTAATTGCCGAATACAAAGCTGCTCACAAGGAAACAGAAGAGTAATGCGTATGTGATGGTATCTTTCTCTTTGGGTTATCTGAATACTTCAAAGCCTGAAGCTTGTTGAGCACAGGGTGACTGACTATCCTGGGTTTTCTGCCAAACTCCTCATCCACTTGCGGAATCGGAGGATACTGTCATAATGTATGATACTATTGGTGTAACATTTGCATTCTTCAGGTATTTTGTTGGCCAAATCTGCGTTTGGATTGATTTTACAAGGTAGCATCTGCCAGAATACCGTAAGATCATAATGCTTTTGATATTCAGGTTCATTTCGCAATTCAAGAATGAGTTTGCACAAGGGTTCGGACCAAAAATGACTATAATGCACATTGGCCTGATAAAATGCCTCAAGATCGATATTGGATTTACTGGATGATAACCACGTTTGACATAAATCATTAAAGCGGACATGGTCCAGTCCTCTGGTTAATTCACCGGTTGGAAAACGTTCGGTCAGTTGGTCTGAATTTAAAAGCCAATTAAAATACTGGATTTTAATCACTGCGGACTCAACATGATGAAAGGATTGCAGAAATGGCCCCTCTAATCCATGCTCCATGATCCAGGTAAAATAGTTTTCAAGATCTAAATGATCCTCAATACTCGACGGAGGAATAGTCGAAACGATGCTTTGGATAGGCCAATTCAGTTCTTTTCCATTCAGGGTATAAAGTCTGGGTTTCCAATTGGAGTCAAAGTTTAAAGCCCTATCCTCCCACCTGAGGCAAGAACGTCTGTATTCAGGATCATGAAACAAGGCCAGTTTGTACCAGATTTCTTGCAAACATTGAAATTTGCTATGTTCAAAAATTTTTAATAACGACCATTTTTCGGGCTTTAAAGCATCCAGCAGAGCTCCTGCCAGGTATCTCCGATCTTCCTCCTGCATTTTCTGGGATGGGTCCATCAGTAATTCAATGGCTTTATCGTAATCGGTTTGGCAAAGACCCCAGAAAGCCAACTTTTTAAGATTTTTTGATTTGAATTGGAAGGGCTTGGTCCAATTTTCAGGATCATATACAGCCCATTCGTTGACCACTTTTGCCATGGACACTGCCCTCGGCCCAAGAACCGGGAGCAAGTAGCGAAATTGATCAGGAAATTTAATAAATCGATCCATAAATACCGGAAGCAGATTTGCCGGAAGAAATAGATGCTTCTTGGACAGAATTATACAAAATTCCAGAATCAGTTCATCAAAACCGTTTTCCAGGGCAGCCAACACCAAAAACTGAATGCCAGGAAAAGTGTTTTGCTTTGGCCAGTGGAAGGGTTCATGTAAATTCAAGGTTTGATACCCGGTTACCCGAGAAAAAAGAGCCGCTTTTTCGAGTGAATCCCTCATTTCCGATGGCCCCCCTGGCCCGGCTCCGGAAAGCAATAATTGCTGATCGATTCCGAAAAATTCTAATGTGGTTAAATCTTCGTGGTTATGGCTAGAACGAACTGTCAAAGCTTTGTCAATGTTTTGGTTTCTAGGCAAAGATGTACATATATTTGCGCGACTTTTTAAAACACTTAGAAAAAAATCAATATGGCAAATCTGGGACGCGTATCACAAATCATTGGTCCTGTGGTGGATGTTAGTTTTTCTGCAGAAGGGTCACACCTTCCTGAAATTTTTAACGCTCTTTGCATCAAAAGACCCGGCAAGGAAGATCTCATCCTGGAGGTTCAGCAACATTTGGGGGAAGACAGCGTGCGGGCGATCGCCATGGATTCTACGGATGGATTGACCCGGGGTGCTGAGGTCATTGACCTCAATGAAACCATTTCCATGCCGGTTGGTGAAGACATCAAAGGCCGCTTGTTCAATGTGGTGGGCCAAAGTATTGATGGATTAAAGACGGTAGAGAAAAAACAAGTGTATTCAATTCATAAGAAACCACCTACGTACGAAGATTTGTCCACAGAAACAGAGGTATTGTTTACCGGAATCAAGGTCATCGACCTGATTGAGCCTTATGCGAAGGGGGGTAAAATTGGACTTTTTGGGGGAGCTGGTGTTGGAAAGACCGTATTGATTCAGGAATTGATCAACAATATTGCAAAAGGATATGGAGGTTTGTCTGTATTTGCTGGAGTAGGAGAGCGTACCCGTGAAGGAAATGACTTACTTCGCGAGATGATTGAAGCAGGGATTATCAAATATGGCGATGAGTTTAAGCACAGTATGGAAGCCGGTGGATGGGATCTAAGTAAAGTGGATATGGAAGGACTGAGGGATTCCAAAGCGACCTTTATTTTTGGACAAATGAACGAACCTCCCGGAGCCCGTGCGAGGGTGGCTCTATCTGGTCTGACGGTTGCTGAATATTTTCGCGACGGCGACCTGAACGATCCTGCCGGTGGAAAAGACATCTTGTTCTTTATTGATAATATTTTCCGTTTTACCCAAGCGGGTTCTGAAGTTTCAGCCTTGTTGGGTCGTATGCCTTCTGCCGTAGGTTATCAACCTACCCTGGCGACGGAAATGGGTCTGATGCAGGAAAGGATTACCTCTACCAAAAGAGGTTCTATTACTTCTGTGCAAGCGGTATATGTACCCGCAGATGACTTGACTGACCCGGCTCCAGCGACCACCTTTGCGCACCTGGATGCCACTACGGTATTAAGCCGTAAAATCGCTGCTTTGGGTATTTATCCTGCAGTTGATCCATTGGATTCCACTTCACGTATTTTGGATCCTCTGGTCATCGGTGAGCTCCACTACAATACAGCACAGCGCGTGAAGGGAATTCTTCAGCGTTATAATGAACTCCTCGATATCATAGCCATTTTAGGTATGGAAGAGCTTTCTGAAGAAGACAAACTGGTGGTTCATCGTGCACGTCGTGTTCAGCGATTCTTGTCACAACCTTTCCATGTGGCTGAACAGTTTACGGGTTTGAAAGGAGTATTCGTTCCAATAGAAGAAACCATACGCGGTTTTAATATGATCATGGATGGTGAAGTTGATGAATATCCTGAAGCGGCCTTCAACCTGGTGGGAACCATTGAAGATGCCATTGAGAAAGGAAAGAAATTGATGGCTGAAGCGAATTAATGAGATGAAAGTATACATACTTACACCTACGCTTCAGTTGTTTGATGGTGATGCCCGGGCAGTCATCGTACCTGGAACGCAAGGTCAATTTGAAATTTTGGAAAGACACGCTCCCATTGTATCTTCGTTGGGTAAAGGAGTGGTAACCGTCACCGATTCACAAGGAGAAAAGCACCAATTCGAAATTACAAAAGGATTCGTGGAAGTCCTTCAAAATGAAGTTAACGTATTGGTGAGACAAGCATAAATTTCAATCCCTGAAATTCATTGAAACGGAGCCTCGGTGGAAACATCGGGGCTTTTTAATTTTTGCCTCATCTTTGAACATACACTTTCTGACTCCAGCTATTTATTTCGTCATGAATTTGAAGCAGATAATAACCGTTTGCAAGATCCTGTGGTAAAAGCAAAAGATATTGAGCATTGTTTTCCAACACAATATTTTTTCTTAAAATAGACCTGCCATCCAAATTCAGAAACTCCAGTTGTGCATGTTGTCCTGAACCGGTTCGGCAGGTAAAATACAAATGCTGACCATTGACGGGGTTAGGAAATACGGTAATGGGTTCAGGATCAATCGAAGAAGGATCCTCGGAGTTGACCATCAGATGACAGCCGGGCACTACACAACCATGGTAATCAAAATGGACCAGCCAGGGACGGTATTGGCCGGTACTTACAATTCCTGCACTGCCTTGCACAACAAAGGTGTTGTAGGGTGTGTGTGTTATAGGATTGAGTTCGTTATACCAGCTTGTTTCATCTGGCCCTAATATATACAAATTGCGACTCCATAAACTATCCCCTTGTTCTGAAACTTTAAACATTCTTGTATAGGTTGTACTGTCAATAGTTCCTCTAATATTTCTTTCCAATGCAATGTATCCACTTCCATCTTTACAACGCCCCATAGCAAATTGAAAATAGACAAATCCGTTAAATTGAAAATGGGGATGGATCATCCGTCGACCCCAGATCAGGCTGTCCCCCCGCGGGTTGAATTTCATGATGTAAGCAATGTTGTTAAAGGCATTGCTGTCCTGGGGCGTTGCGATGGTGTCACGTGAAATAAACACCACCCAGTTTCCATCGGCATCCTGGGTAGGAGAAAAATTGTCTGCCCAATAATAAAATTTCTCGAGGTCTTTGCGGACCACCAGACTCTTTAAATTTAAGGCACTGTCAAGCTGTGCAAAAGCCGGGAAAGCCTCTAAATATTTGGACACAACCCTATTTATACCTCCTGCTGCGCCAAATAATCCATTTTCATGCTTAACCACAGCATTATATAAGAACATACCCGAGCCCGGATAACTGTACTCAGCGGTATTTTTCATATTCAGGTTTGAATCCAAAGTAAAAACAAACATTTTATACAATTGAGGATCTCTAGTGTAAGTAGTTGTGGAGAATACCAATTGATCCTTTTCGGGCTCATAATAACCTCCACCCATGGATGACAAAACGTCATCAATTTTTGGCAGATACCTGGTTTTTAGAATCTCTCCGGTCCGGATATTGATCTCCAGAATTAAGCGTCTGCTATAATTTATAAACTCATTTCTGTAATACAACATATGAAAAAAATAAACCGAGTCATTTTTGCGAATAGAAGGTTTGGAGTACATATATATTATGGTACTATCCGGTCCCGGAATATTTTTTCTGAATATCAAATTCCCATCGTAGTCAAATCGCAACATAATATTCTGAATATAATACCTGCTGGAATCATTGTTTTTATAATAAGGATATTCACCAATAACAAAAATACCGGAAGAATCGCAGGCGGACATAAAGAATTTACCATTTCCATTAAAACCACCTTCGATGTCATAAGACCGGTTGAATGGTTTTTGAGCAGATGTTATGCTTGCTGTCAAAACCAGGATAGGAATTAAACATCGATGAATCAGGGAATATTTAAAGACCTGTGTACTCATCTCAACCATAATTTAAAAGTCTTATTTACATTCGTACGAACGTCTGTTAGGTTTAATAAACACATTCCGGCAGTTAAGGGTCTGGGCAGCCAGATTGGATTTACCTGATGTATCCAAGCAAGTTTATAGCGACTACCTCTGCACATACACTTTTTTAGACCAACTGTTTATTTCGTCATGAATTTGAAGCAGATAATAACCGTTTGCAAGATCCTGAGGCAGGAGTAAAAGATATTGAGCATTGTTTTCCAATACAATATTTTTTCTTAAAATAGACCTGCCATCCAAATTCAGAAACTCCAGTTGTGCATGTTGTCCCGAACCGGTTCGGCAGGTAAAATACAAATGCTGACCATTGACGGGGTTAGGAAATACGTAATGGGTTCAGGATCAATCGAAGAAGGATCCTCGGAGTTGACCATCAGATGACATCCGGGGACCACGCAACCATGATAATCAAAATGAACCAGCCAGGGACGGTATTGGCCGGTACTTACAATTCCTGCACTGCCTTGCACAACAAAGGTGTTGTAGGGTGTGTGTGTTATAGGATTGAGCTCGTTATACCAGCTTGTTTCATCTGGCCCTAATATATACAAATTGCGACTCCATAAACTATCCCCTTGTTCTGAAACTTTAAACATTCTTGTATAGGTTGT
>WBZV01000081.1_pt1 | contig 65405 bp, 47 predicted proteins | sample 5204221 | NCBI WGS metagenome assembly WBZV01 (sample SAMN12344360, study PRJNA552823) | activated sludge metagenome | biome: Activated sludge suspended growth; feature: Nitrification reactor; material: Wastewater; isolation source: activated sludge from nitrification reactor of wastewater... | reverse complement strand
GCGCACGGGTCCCTCCTGTTCGCTACCTGGACAAGCCCAGAACACCAAGCCGAAGAGGGGGTCCCTTTTGCATGCCGATCGGGGGTCCTTTTTGCGAGCCGATTGACACGAAACTGGGAGGGTGGGGGAGGCTCGGCGGAGCAGTTCTCCGTCTCGATAGAGGTCCGCGAATGGGCGAAGCGGTAGCCGCCCGTTCGTACGGCTCACAGCACGGACGGGCGGGTGAGCCGTACGAGTAGGAGTACCGGGCAGGGGTTAGGAAGCATCCATAAGTCTCAAGGGGGACTCTCGGGGAAACCGGATCAAGCGACCTGCGCATCACCAGCGGCGGCAGCCGGGCCGACCGGACGAGACCTGCGGGATCGATTTAAGCTCCACCCGACACCCGACACCCGACACCTTGCCGGATGTCGTAAAGGAGTCGCCATTCAAGGAGTCCGCCGCGCCGCGCCGCGGGAAAGTTCGGCGCAGTCGATCGCCGATGCGGCCCTGGATGGTGCCCCCATCTTGCGTTCCAGATGTTCCGGCTGTGCCGCTCCACCTGGGGGGGGTGGCAGGTTCGCCGGAAGCGATGGCGGCTCGTGCAGCGTTGCCTGCTCCGTGCATTTGACGAAGCTGCCAGGCTTGTGCAGGAAGTACCATCGCGTCTGCGGCGAAGGCGCCAAAATACTAACAATCTCGTAGTCGGTATCGAGCAGTTCCGACAGAGTTTTGGGGATTGGCTTCCACTCGTCGCGGTAGGCTGAAGTTGCCGTCTGTGCTGATTGCGCAAGGCAATCAGCACAGGGAAGCATAAGAAGCAAGGCGAGGGTCGCGCGGAGGGCGCGGCCGGTTGGCCGGCTGTCCACCAACTATCGCGCTACAGACCTGGAACAAGATAGGTGTAAGTCCAGCTGCTTCCGTCGGTGGAGTATACGTAGAAATTGTTGCCGTTGGCACAGAATTCGGAAACAGAAGCGACGATGTCTTGTTCAGTTGACCACAAAAACCCACCCGCCGTAGGATACACGTAGATGTACGTAAAGCCGCTTTGGGGAATTTGGTAGCAAAAGCTTGGTTGCACAAAATACCAAGCGCCACTTGGGATACCCGATACGCCGCTAGCTGCATATGCCATCTGAGCAGCTAACCCGATAGTCCCGGCAACTACTGCTCCCGCCAGCGCGCGCACGACAGTATTACGCATCTCAAGACGCTCCCCTAGCTATATGTCCCAGCAAATATTATGCTGATCCCAATTCTATCACTCACAAAATACTGCATAGGCAGTTTAACTGCAACCTAATTAAATTTCTGAATCCCGGATCAAAGCTGATCCGGGCCTTTTAGGGTTGATGAGCCTGCTCAGCTACCGCCAGCTCGCAGGTAACTATTGCGACGCGCATTTCTTTATAGATTTAATATTTTAAGTCACTGCACGTCAGGCTGCCGCACGGCGGGCGTGCATCTCGCAATCAAATTAACGTGTCGCCGCGCCCAGCCCATCTTTTGGCGCACCTGCAAATCTGCTAACGGATGCAGTGCAAGCGCGGTTGTTGTCTCCTTGTTCTGCAAGGCGATCTTGGCCCTACAGCGTGCAGGGTGAGCACGATGTGAAAGTGAATACGGGCAGCAACTCGGCCTGCCGCGCCGTGCGCAGCACCATGAACAGCGAATCCCCGTAAAGGTCGAGCTTCGGTCGTTGGTGCGCCCGCAGCGCATCTTCGATGGCCAGCTCGTGCAGGCCGAACTGTCCCTGCAGGCTGCGCAGAATCTCCTGCGACGGCTCGAACAGACCGACCCAGACAAACCGCCCCGGCCGGTCGTCGAAGGTCGCGCAATCGTCCAGCTCGAGATCAGCATCACGGCGCCCATCCTCGTAGCCGGCGCAGGCGATCACCATCTCCATCCGCACTTCCTTCTGTCCCACCGAAGCGGAACGGCGACGTGACCTCGGGCGGTGCGATTGTCAGTCAGGGCATAAGCGACAAGCCGCGGACCGCGGGACGGTCTTTACGAAGGGTCCGCCACGCGCCTGCCGGTCGTCTAGTCGTCCAGCAGCGCCTTTACCGCCGATGACAGGGCGACCTTGCCGGTGGCCCGGTAGGACTCGTGGTTGGCGTCAATCCGGGCCAGATCATAGCGATAATTGATCATCATTCCCGCGGACTGGCGCAGCCCCCGGGCAGAACGGTCGCCCATCCAGTTCAGGCGCTCCATCCGGGCCCCATTGCTGAGATGGAAATGCGCCACGGGGTCGAGCGCCCCGCCATTGGGGCGCTTCTCGCGGACCAGGTAGCGAATGCACAGGCGCATCAGGATCGTCTTCAGCGCCTTCGTCAACGCCTCGTCTTCCGTCCACTTGGCGGCGTCGATTGCCCCCTTCAACCAGCCTCTCGCTCCCTTCCGCACCCCCGCCGCTCCCAGTGCCTTGCGCTCGGCCGGCAGAATCAGGCGGCTTTCGCCCTCGGCCACGGCCGTCTTCAGCCAAGAAACGAACCCGGGAACCGGCGACAGTGTTGCGAACGTCTTGATCTGGGGAAACTCGTGACTGAGCTGATCGACCACCCGCTTGATCAGGAAATTGCCGAAACTGATGCCGTTCAGGCCCCGCTGGGCGTTGTTGATGGAGTAGAAGATCGCGGTATCGGCTTCGGCAGGGTCGTGGACAGGCGCCTGCGGGTCAAGCAGCGCCTGAACGTTGTCCGCCATCCCCTTGACCAGCGCCACTTCCACGAAAATCAACGGCTCGTTCGGCATGCGCGGATGGAAGTAGGCGAAATAGCGCCGGTCGTAGTCCAACCGGTCCTTGATATCCTCCCAGCTCTCGATCGGATGGACCGCCTCGTACGCGATCAGCTTCTCCAGTAAGGCGCCGGAAGCCGTGTCCCAGGTGATCCGCCGCAGTTCCAGGAAGTCCACGTCGAACCATGTGGCGAGCAAGGCCCGCAGATCATCTTCCAGCAGGAGAAGCGAGGGATCCCGCTTCAGCAAGGGCTGAAGCTCGGCACGCATGTTGACCAGAAACTTGACGCCCTCGGGCAGGCCGTTGAACTGGGTCAGCAGCTTTGTCCGCGGCGATTCGAGCGCGCGGCGGAGCTGGCGTCGGGCAAGACGGCGCTCGCCGACATCGGCCGAGTTGTGAAGGGCCTCGATCGCCGCCTCGACGTCGGCGTCGACGACGTCGAAATCGGTGGCCAGCAGCCTGAGAAACCGCTCCCGACCTGAGGGATCCAGCGCCAGATAGGCCCGGCCGAGAGCCGCCGCGCGCCCGCGCGCCGTCACTTCGCCGCCGCGCGCCTCCAGGCAGTCGCGCATCTGCCGGCGCAGCCGGTCTTGGTCGTCCTCCGGCAGGTCCGGCCGCGTGCTTGCCGAATCCGCGTCATACTCGACGCCGGCCACGTTGTTCCAGCGCCAGCGCAGCGTCCGCAGCGCCTGCCGAAAGCGATTGCTGCTCTCTTCTGTCTTGGCCGGGGTCTTCGGGTCTGGGGTCTTCAGGTCCAGGCTCACGGCACCATCCTCAAACGAAGTCTAATACAAGTCGGACGGGAGTGTCCCGCTCGCAAGGGCTGGCCCGACCTCCCTCAACCGCGCTAGCAGCCGCGGCAACGCCGGAGCGAGATCCTCCGCGATCAAGCCCGCGCCGTGCGCTGCGGCACACCGGCTGTGCAGCCACGCCGCCGCGGCTGCCGCCTCGAATGCCGGCATTCCCTGCGCCAGCAGCCCCACGGTCATCCCGGCCAGCACGTCACCGCTGCCGGCCGTGGCGAGGTCGGGCGGGGCGCTGGCATTGATCGCGGCACGCCCGTCCGGAGCGGCGATCACGGTGTCGCTCCCCTTTAGCAGCACGACAGCGCCGCTCTGCCGGGCGGCGGAACGCGCGCGGCTGAGCTTGTCGCCCTCGACGGAGAACAGCCTGGGGAATTCCCCTTCATGCGGCGTCAGGACGCACGGCGCCTGAACTGCTGCAAACAATTCGGAAGGCGCATCGCGGAACACCGTCAACGCGTCCGCGTCGAGAACGCAGGCGCGCTGGGTGGCGAGGGCAGCCAGAACGCGCGACCGCGTCGAAGAGGTGACGCCGGCCCCTGGGCCGATCAGCACCGCGTTCTTTCGGGCATCGCCGAGCAGGTGCGACCAGTCCGCGTCGCTCTCCGCAGTTGCCACGATGGTGCCGGGACTGCCGGAGGCGATGATTGAGCGGCTGTCGGGCGTGGCGGCGACCGTGACCAGACCGGCGCCGATCCGGCGCGCCGCATCCGCCGCCAGCCGGGCCGCTCCCGTCATGCCGCTCCCCGCGAGGAGCAGGGCGTGCCCACGGCCGAACTTGTTGCCGGCCGGCTCCGGTCTCGGGAACGGATTTGCCCAAACCAGGGGGCCGTTCGCGAACGTGCGCGGGGCGATCGCTTTCAGCACCGCTTCGGGGATGCCGATGTCGGCGACCACCAGTTCGCCGGCGAGATCCCGGCCCGGCAGCAGCAGATGGCCTGGCTTGGCGCGGAAGAAGGTCACGGTCAGCCGGCAGGGGGGGGCGATCCCGAGCACCTGACCCGTGTCGCCGTGGACGCCGCTCGGCGTGTCGATGGCCACGATCTCCAGGCCACGATGGGAGACCTCCCGGATCAGCGTTGCCGCCAAGCCATCGAGAGGTCGGGCGAGGCCGGCGCCGAACAACGCATCGACCACCAGGGATTCCCGCTCGAAGAGGCGCGGGTCGTCCAGCGGCAGTATCGCTCCGGGCCAGCGCTCGGCGTTGACGCGAGCATCACCGCTCAGGCGATCCGCGGCCCCCAGCAGACCCACGCGAACCGGCCATCCTTCTGCCCGCAGAAGCCGCGCGACAACAAACCCGTCGCCGCCGTTGTTGCCCGGGCCGCACAGGACGCAGAGGGGGCGTGGCCTCCAGCGCCGGCGGATTGCCGCCGCTACGGCGCGGCCCGCCGCTTCCATCAGGCTGAGCGTAGGCACGCCCGAGGCCGCCGCCGCGGCATCGGCGCGATACATTTCCTCCACACTGAGCAGTGCCTGACGAAACATCCCGGGAGGATAATCCAGGCATTCCCCGGCCTGAAATCAAAGATCCGCGTGGCGAGTGGCGAAATCAGCAAACGCCACCTATAAACCTGAGATGTCCCAGCACATGCCGGCTGGCCCCGGCGAGCGCCGCCGCCTGCCCGACGCCCGCCCGATGTCGATGAACAAATCCAGATGAGAGTGGCTGTCCTCGGTGCCGGCGTCATTGGTGTCACCACCGCGTGGTGGCTCGCCCGCCATGATGCCGACGTGGTTGTTCTGGATCGGCAGCCGGGGGCGGGCCTGGAAACCAGTTTCGCGAATGGAGGACAGCTCTCGGCCAACCATGCGACCCCGTGGGCAGCGCCTGATACGCCGCTCAAGGCCCTGAAGTGGTTGGGACGCCCGGACGCACCGCTGCTGTTTCATCTGCGGTTCGACCGCGCGCTGGCTGACTGGCTGGTGCGATTCCTCGCGAACTGCAGACAGGCGCGGACGCGCACGAATATCGAAAGAGCCCTGCGGGTTGCCCTGTACAGCCGGCAGCAACTGGCCACGATCCGCGCTGCGACGCAGATCGAATACGATCGCCTAAACTGCGGCATCCTGCATATTTTTCGCAACCGGGGAGAGTACGACGCGGCGCTGTCGGCGGTGTCTCTGATGAACGCGCAGGGGTGTGAGCGCCGCCCCATCGACCCCGACGAATGCATCGCGCTCGAGCCGGCGCTCTCGGCGGTTCGCGGCGATCTGGTTGGCGGGATCTTCAGCCCCGGCGATGAGAGCGGCGATGCCTACGCCTTCACGGTGCGGTTGGCCGCCGCCGCCGAGGCGATCGGCGTGGAGTTTCGCTGGAACCAGACAATCACGCGGCTCCGGGTCAACAACCGCCGCATCAGCGCCGTCGAGACGACGGCCGGCGACGAAATCCGGGCTGACGTTTTCGTCGCCGCCCTGGGCAGCTATACGCCGCTGCTTCTGAAGCCATTGGGCCTGACGCTGCCGGTATATCCGGCGAAAGGCTACTCGGTCACCATCCCGATCGAGGCGCATCAGGGAGCACCGACGGTCGCCCTGATCGACGACCAGTACAAGCTGGTCTACAGCCGCCTTGGCTCGCGCTTGCGGGTTGCCGGAACCGCCGAATTCGCCGGCTACGACACCTCGATTTCAGAGGATCGCGCCCGGTTCATTCTCGAAACCGCCACCGAATTGTTTCCGGACTGCGGGGACGTCTCGCGCGCCCAGTTCTGGGCGGGCCTTCGGCCCTCCACGCCCGACGGCGTTCCGGTCATCGGCCGAGTACCTGGCATCGACAATCTCGTTCTGAATACCGGTCATGGCACCCTGGGGTGGACAATGGCCGCGGGCTCCGGACGGCTTGCGACGGACCTCGTCTTGGGCCGTTCACCGGAAATTCGCCTCGACGATCTTGGCCTCGATCGCTTCCGCTGAAGCGGAGCTTTTCCTGCTATTGCGATGCACAATCTTGTCGATGGACAGACTCGCGCAATGGATTAGATTATTTGCAAAAAGCGTTGAGAGTGCCTTGCAAACACTTGTTCACGGAGCCACGCAACGCTGCCCCGCTTTGAGCGCATGGCTGTTGTGCGAGCGCGAACGTTGACACATCCGTGAACGGGTTGTAACGGTCTTCGGGCGAAAGGCAATTCGGGATAATCACCCGTTTCAGCCTCGCGGGCTCTAACGAAAAGGGTGAACGCCCATGCCTGCTCCGGACCGCCCCCTATCTCCACATCTGCAAGTTTACCGGCCACAAATGACGTCGGTGCTCTCGATCCTGCACCGCGTGACCGGCGTCGCGCTAACCTTGGGAACGCTGCTCCTGACCTGGTGGCTGGTTGCCGCCGCGTACGGGCCGGATCAGTTCGGCACCGTCCAGGCGGCCGTCGGGTCATGGCTGGGCCAGCTGATCCTCTGGGGTTTCACGTTCGCCGTCTTTTATCATCTCGGAAACGGAGTCCGGCACCTTGCCTGGGATTTTGGCTGGGGCTTCGAGCTTGGCCAGTTGCGGACGACCGGTCTGGCCATGGTGGCGTTCGCGGTTGCCGCAACCCTCGTCACGCTGATCGCGGCTTATGCGGTGGGAGGCTGACAATGACCGAGCTTCGCTCCTCTCTCGGCCGCGCCCGCGGCCTCGGATCCGCCAAGGAAGGGGTCGGCCACTGGTGGGCCCAGCGGGTGACCGCCATCGCCCTCGTGCCGCTGTCCATCTGGTTCGTCGTTGCGATGATCTCGCTGATCGGTGCTGACCTCGCCTCCTTCGAGGAGTGGATCGGCATGTTCGGCAACGCCCTGCTGATGATCCTGACCGTTCTTGTTCTGTTTTATCATGCCCATCTGGGCATGCAGGTGGTCATCGAGGACTACGTGCACGGCGAAGCGCCGCGTGTCGCCACCCTGCTGATCGTCAAGTTTGTTCTGGCGTCGCTCGCAGCCTCCTGCGTGCTGGCGGTCGTTCTCGTCGCATTGAGGAGCTGAGCCAATGCCTGCCGCCTATCCCATCACCGACCATACCTACGACGTCGTTGTCGTCGGTGCCGGCGGGGCCGGCCTGCGCGCCACCATGGGGCTGGCAGCCGCCGGCCTGAAGACTGCGTCGATCACCAAGGTGTTCCCGACCCGCAGCCACACGGTTGCCGCACAAGGCGGCATCGGCGCAGCTCTCGGCAACATGGCCGAAGATCACTGGCAGTGGCACATGTACGACACCGTCAAGGGATCCGACTGGCTCGGCGACCAGGACGCGATCGAATACATGTGCCGGCAGGCGATCCCGGCCGTTCACGAGCTCGAGCACTTCGGCGTGCCTTTCTCCCGCACCAAGGACGGGAAGATCTACCAGCGCCCGTTCGGCGGGCACATGCGCAACTACGGCGAGGCGCCGGTTCAGAGGGCCTGTGCCGCGGCTGACCGCACCGGCCACGCGATCCTGCACACGCTCTATCAGCAGTGTGTGAAGTTCAACGCCGAGTTTTTCGTCGAATACTTCGCGATCGACCTGCTGATGGATGACGACGGAGCCTGCCGGGGCGTGGTGGCCTGGAACCTCGACGACGGCTCTATCCACCGCTTCATCGGCCACACCACGGTGCTCGCCACTGGCGGCTACGGCCGGGCCTATTTCTCGTGTACCTCTGCGCACACCTGCACCGGCGACGGCAACGCCATGGCGGCGCGCGCTGGCCTGGCTCTGCAGGACCATGAGTTCATCCAGTTTCACCCGACCGGAATCTATGGTTCCGGATGCCTGATCACCGAAGGCGCGCGCGGCGAGGGTGGTTACCTGACGAACTCTCAGGGCGAACGGTTCATGGAGCGCTATGCGCCGACGGCGAAGGATCTCGCCTCGCGCGACGTCGTGTCTCGCTCGATGACCATGGAAATCCTGCAGGGCCGCGGTGTCGGCGCAGAGAACGACCACATTCTGCTGCATCTCGAGCACCTGGGCGCCGACATCCTGATGGCACGCCTGCCCGGCATCACCGAGACCGCCAAGATTTTCGCGGGCGTGGACGCGACGCGCGAGCCGATCCCGGTCCTGCCGACCGTGCATTACAACATGGGCGGCGTTCCGACCAACTATCACGGCGAGGCGTTGCGGCCGACGGCCGACGATCCCGACGCGGTCTGCCCGGGGTTGATGGCGGTTGGCGAATGCGGCTGCGCCTCGGTTCACGGCGCCAACCGGCTGGGGACCAACTCGCTGCTCGACCTGGTGGTGTTTGGTCGTGCCGCGGCTCTCCGGGCAGCCGAAAAGATCAAGCCCGGCTCACCCCATCCGCCGCTGCCGAAGAATGGTGCCGAACTGGCTCTGTCACGGCTGGATCGGCTGCGGCACGCCAAGGGGGACCGCCGGACGAGCGAGATCCGCCTCGACATGCAGAAGACTATGCAGAGCAACGCGGCCGTCTTCCGTACCCAGGAGGTCCTCGAGGCGGGTTGCCGCAAGATCGACCAGGTCTGGGACTCGGTGGCCGATATCCAGGTTTCCGACCGGTCGCTGATCTGGAACTCCGACCTGGTAGAAGCGCTGGAGCTGGAGAACCTGCTGATCTGCGCCAAGGCTTCGCTGTATTCGGCAGAAGCACGCAAGGAAAGCCGGGGCGCGCACGCCCGGGACGACTGTCCGGAGCGCGACGACGTCACGTGGATGAAGCATTCGCTCGCCAAGGTCGATGAGCGTGGCCAGGTCATACTCAGCTATCGGCCGGTCCACACCTATACGCTCACCAACGAAGCTGAATACATCGAACCAAAGGCGCGGGTTTACTAAAGGCGCACGGGCGGCAGTTCGCGCGAGGAGGAAGATCAATGGCTGAATTCAGGCTGCCCCCCAACTCCCGGATCAAGCAGGGAAAGGTTTACCCCGCCCCCGCGGGAGCAAAACGGGTGAGGCGGTTTCAGATCTACCGGTGGGATCCGGAGCGGGGAGAAAACCCTCGGGTCGACACCTATCATGTGGACCTCGACGCCTGCGGGCCGATGGTTCTCGACGCCTTGATCAAGATCAAGAACGAGATCGACTCGACCCTGACGTTCCGGCGTTCGTGTCGCGAAGGCGTTTGCGGCTCGTGCGCCTTCAATATCGACGGCACCAATACGCTCGCCTGCACCAAGCCCATCGAAGACATCAAGGGCGACGTCAAAATCTATCCGCTGCCGCACCTGCCGGTGATCAAGGATCTGGTGCCGGATCTCTCGGTGCCTTACGCCCAATATCGGCTCATTCAGCCCTGGCTTCAGGCCGACACTCCGCCGCCTGCTGGTGAGCGGCTGCAAAGCCCGGAAGAGCGCGAGAAGCTGGACGGACTGTGGGAATGCATCCTGTGCTTCTGTTGCCAGACGAGCTGCCCCAGTTACTGGTGGAACGGCGATCGGTATCTCGGCCCCGCGGTGCTTCTTCAGGCCTATCGATGGATTGCGGATTCCCGGGATGAAGCGACCGGCGATCGCCTGGATCAGCTGAACGACCCGTATCGCGTGTTCCGTTGCCACACCATCATGAATTGCACCAACACCTGTCCAAAACATCTCAACCCGGGCGAGGCAATTGCGAAAATCAAATACCTGCTCGCTCAGCGGACTCTGTAGGGAGTAACGGAGGGACGGCGCGTTCCGGGGGCCTCAGGTGCCTGGAACGCGCCGCTTTCGTTCCAAGGGTGCTCAGCGCTGTTATCGGTTACGCGTGATGCCGTCCGCAGAGGTACTGCTCGGTTTGCATTTCCTGCAGCCGGCTTAGCGTCCGCTGAAATTCGAAAGCATTGTCCCGGCAGCTGTGGAGCGTCTCCAGCGGTTGTTCCGCTGAGCAGATCAGCTTGACGCCGTGCTCGTACAGCACGTCGATCAGCGTGATGAAGCGCTTGGCCTCGTTCCGTCTTTCGATGGTCAGCTCCGGGACCCGGGACAGGATCAGCACGTCGAAGTTCTGGGCGATCGCCAGATAGTCGGCGGCACCCAGGGGCCGTTCACAAAGCTCGGAAAAGCTCGCAAAGGCGATCGTGTCCGTGGCCCGGGGAATGATCACCTCTCGGCCATGAACCGTGAGCGTCTTTTCGCCAACCTCCGCGCCTGAAGAAAGCTCGCTGAAAAAGGTCTCGAGCCGCTTGTCTGACGCGGCCTCGAGCGGCGTGACATAAACGTCCCCGGTCCTCAGGTTGCGCAACCGGTAGTCGATGCCGGACTCGAGGTGCAGAAGATCCAGTTTCCGTTCGATCAGCGCGATAAACGGCAGAAATCGGTCGCGCTGCAAACCGTTCTGGTAGAGGTCACGCGGCGCCCGGTTGGACGTGGTGACAATCACCACCCCGGCTTCGAAAAGGGTCTCGAACAGCCGCCCCAGGATCATGGCATCCGCGATATCTTCGACCACAAGCTCGTCGAAACAGAGGATCCAGCTTTCCCGTGCGATGTCGCGGGCTACCGACGGCAGGATGTCGTCGTCCTTAGGACGCTTTCCCGGGCGCAGTTCCCGGATGCCCGGCTGCTGTCGCAAGGTGCGAAGACGCCCGTGGATTTCTTGCATGAACGCATGGAAATGGACGCGCCGCTTGGCCGCGATCGAGAGTGAGCGGAAAAACAGATCCATCAGCATCGACTTGCCGCGGCCGACTCCCCCGTAGAAATAGAGGCCCTGCGGCGGACTGACGGCTGCCGGCCGGCGCGCGAGGCCGAAGCGCTGCTTCCAGCCGGGCTGGCCGGAGGAGGGGCGAAACGCCAGCAGCGCGTGGTGAAGGCTCTCAAGCTTCTCCACCGCCAATTCCTGCGCGGGGTCCGACCGGATATCGCCAGACCTGAGAAGCGCGCGGTACTGGGCCAAGGGACCTGATGACATATCTCTCACGGAGCTGGCGTCGTCATACGTTCTGGAGGAGTCTGCAATGGCGAAGTGGACAAAGGAATTGTCCACCTCTCGGCGGGCCTTAAGCGGAAATGTGATGGCAAATTCTAAGCACGGCTCGGAGCGAATGCCAGCCCCAAGCAGTGGCACGACTCTGCGAATTCGGTCAGTTGGCAGCAGTGCGCCGGCAAACCCGGCAGAACGACGTATCGTCTAGTTCTCCGGCGGCCAGAAATAGCCGTCGCGGTTCAGAGCGGGAAGGATCTCATTCTCCAGGTGGGAGGCGCTACCGGTCCCATCGAGGGAGAACCAGCTGATCCCCAATTTTTCGTACGTTGACAGCGCATCCCTGAGGACCGCGCGAACCGGCTTCGCCCAGTAATTGGTTTCAGTCATCAGCAGGGGATACTGCCCTCTGAGACACTGCAGGTCAGCCTCGCTGATCTTATGCGTGCCGTTGTAGTGGTGGAAGCCGACCGATGCTTTGGACCAGTCAATTTTCCTCATCTTTTTGATTAGAGCTGCCCAGGATGCACAGTCCGGCCAGATGTTTGCGCTCGTGAACAGGACGATGTGTGTCTTCGGAGCGCCGTTTCGCATAAGGACATAGATCGATTTCAGGTCGGCGAGGACCTTGTCGGTGAACTGCTCCGGAGCGCCCCAGTACGGGCTCCCTCTCACCGGCTCGTTTGTCATCTCATAAAAGACATGGGTCCGGTTTTTGTAGCGCGGGGCGACGACTGACCAAAACCGTTGAAGCTGGGCGAGGTCATAGGTCCCCGGCTCGATCGCGTTGAAGATCATCAGGTAGAGATTGTTGGCGGCAGCCCGGTTCACCGCGAGATCCAACGCCGGAAGCTGCTCCTCGATGGGGCGTCCGATCTGGTTCGTTTTGACGTCGTAGCGGACGGCATTCAGGCCGAGGGTGGCGTTGAGGTAGTGCCAGTAGCTGTCCGGTAATACGTAGCCCTTGATCAGCTGCATCCGCGCCCCGCGCAGGAGGGTGTTGCGATCGCTGACGACCGTGCCATTTACCACCTTCACACGACCGCGATCCACCGCCCCTGCGGTTGTCACGGGGCCTGCCAGGATCAAAACAGCGAAGAGTGCGGAGGCAATTGCGCGCAACGAGAAAGTCGCGAGATTTGCGGTAGAAGACGCCGGTCGCGGTACGTTCATTTAATTTCACCACACCTGTTTGGATCAGTATCGCGCGCTCAGCGAGCGAATGATGGATCATCCGGTGCGCGGCGGGCAAAGAGTCTGGGGGAGCAGGAGCCCCCTCCAGTGCCGGGTGATCCATCGGTCGTTGGCAGACGCGCGGCTGCGCGGGAGTGCGTCCCGTCCGCGTTGATTTCGTTTCACACGGTGACAATGAGGCGGCCGAACCCTGGGAAATGTCGGACGCCTCGATCGGCGTGGCGTGCCTTTAATTCTCCGGCAGCCAGGAATAGCCGTCGCGGTGCAAAGCCGGAATGATCTCGTTCTCCAGATAGTAGGCACCACCAGTGCCATCGAGGGAGAACCAGCTTATGCCCAATTTTTCATATGTTGAGAGCGCATCCCTAAGGACTGCACGAATAGGTTTCGCCCAGTAGTTCGTCTCGGTCATCAACAATGGGTATTGCTGCCGAAGACACTGGAGGCCCGCTTCCCCGAACTTGTTCGTCCCATTATAATGATGGAAGCCAACGGACGCGTTTGACCAGTCAACTTCGTCCATTTTCTTGACGAGAGCTGCCCAGGATGCACAATCCGGCCAGAGGTTTGCAGAGGTAAACATGACGATATGTGTATTCGGCGCGCCGTTGCGCATCATGCGATAGATTTCTGTCAGGTCGGCGAGGACCTGGTCGGTGTATTGTGCCGGAGCACCCCAGTGCGGGCTGCCTTTGACCGGCTCGTTGGTCATCTCGTAAAAGACATGGGTCCGATCTTTGTAGCGCGGAGCGACGACTGACCAGAACTTCTTGAGCTCCTCAAGGTCATAGCTCCCCGGGGCGACCGCGTTGTTGATCATCAGGTAAAGATTGTTGGCGGCAGCCCGGTTCACCGCGAGATCAATGGATGGTAGCTGCTGCTCAACGGTTCGTCCGACCTGGATGGTCTTGACGCCATAACGGACGGCATTCAGGCCGAGAGTGGCGTTGAGGTAGTGCCAATAGCTGTCGGGGAGGACATAACCTTGAACCAACACCAGCCGCGCGCCGCGTAGGATTGTATTGCGGTCGCTGAGGACCGTTCCGTCCTGCACCTTCACGCGGCCGCGTTCCGCTGCCCCTGCGGTCGTCATGAGGCATGCCAGGATCAAAACAGCGAGGATTGTGGAGGAAATTGCGCGCAACACGGGAGTCGCGCGATTTGCGGCAGAGGTTGCCGTTCGTGGCATGTTCATCTGAGATCTCCATCCTACCCATTTGTGCCATGCACGCCCAATCAATGGGCGAATGGTGGAGCTGTAAATATTATTGATAAGTAATATTCGGTATCAGCCTCCACCTTTTGGACGAATATAACACGCCGCAATCCTGCTTTGGGGTATTTTTGTGCTTGTATATTGCGGTCGATTTTGGGTAGTTAGTGGACTAGTATTTTCTGTTGCTCGCGTTTGCCATACCCAATCGTGAGGTTTTGTGCTGGCCAGATGGCGTCGCGCTGGGCGCAGCTGAACCCGCTGCGGGCAAAGATCCGGAGGCGAGAGCGAGGCTCCCCTCCAGTGACGAGTAGTCCATCAGTCGCTAGAAAATGCGGCCGCGTTCAGCCTCGGTCCTTGCAAAGACCATGCGGCGGCGGAACCCGAAGGCCCAACCGCCTTGGTCTATGCTGTATTCCTTCAGTTCTCCGGCGACCAGGTGTATCCATCGCGGCGGAGGGCCGGGATGATCTCGTTCTCCAGACGATGGGCACTTCCACTTCCGTCGAGAGAAAACCAGCTGATACGCACCTTCTCATAGGTCGATAGTGCATTTCTGAGAATTGCACGGTCCGGGATCGTCCAGTAATTGGTCTCGGTCATCAACAGGGGATACTGCCTCTTGAGGCATTGGAGGCCGGCCTCACCGATCTTGTGCGTACCGTTGTAGTGATGGAAGCCAACCGATGCTTTCGACCAGTCAATTTTCTTCATCTTCTTGATCAGGGCTGCCCAGGACGCACAATCTGGCCAGATGTTTGCGGTCGTGAACAGGACGATGTGTGTTTTCGGGGCGCCGTTTCGCATAAGGACATAGATCGATTTCAAATCGGCAAGGACCTTGTCGGTGAACTGCTCCGGGGCACCCCAGTGCGGGCCCCCTTTGACCGGCTCGTTTGTCATTTCGTAAAAGACATGGCTGCGGTTCTTGTAGCGGGGGGCGACAACCGACCAGAACGCCCTGAGTTCGGCGAGGTCGTAGGTCCCGGACTTGGTCGAATTGCTGATCATCAGGTAGAGATTGTTGGCGGAAGCCCGGTTCACCGCGAGATCCAGCGCAGGAAGCTGCTGCGCGACGGGCCGTCCCAGTTGGTCTGTCTTGACGCCGTAGCGGACGGCATTCAGGCGAAGCGTCGCGCTCAGGTAGCGCCAGTAGCTGTCGGGGGCAACGGCCCCCTTAAGCAGCTGCATCCGCGCCCCGCGTAGGAGGGTGTTGCGATCGCTGACGACCGTTCCGTTCATCACCTTCACCCGTCCACGGTCGACCGCCAACGCGGTCGTCATCGTGCACACCACGATCAAAACGGCGATGACTGCAGTGAAAAATACGCGCGACCCAACAATTGCGCATGAAGTGGCAGAGTTTGCTGCATGGAGCATACTCATCAAAGTCTCCTCACTACCCATTTGTCCCATGCTCATCTTGTCGATGAGCGAATAGTGGAGCTACCAATGTTTTATTGAATGATAATAACCATCAGTGCCCCTCATGAGGGCTAATATATCACGGCACATTCTTATATGAGAGAAATCAATGCTTGACTAGACAGATGAAAGGAAATATGTAATGGAGAATTACTATTGATCCGTCGCGCGCATTTGTCGTTATCGAAGGGGGATGGGCGGCGGTGGCCAAAGGATCTGTCCATCAACAGGAGGTTCGCTTTAGGGGGCATGGCTGGATTTTGCGGCCGATGGCGCGGAGGCTGATCAAGCCAAGGGGAGTGCTCCCGCAACAGGCGTGATCACGGGGGCGCGGATCCGGTTCCAAACCGGTCTTCAGGAAACCGGACGGCCACCGGAGCGTTAGCAAATCGAACGACGGTCTGTGCGTAGCGGGAGAGGCCTCCGGCCACTTCCGCCTGTCACGCCTCACTTGCGATCCTTAAGCCCCAGGGGAGAGATTGCGGGCAATGACCGGAACGCCCGATGATTGAGCCGCCTTACCCGCACACGGAGGCCGGCCGACCGCGCAGGATCGGCGTCGAGGTCGAGTTCATCGGCGTCTCGTGCGAGAGGGCGGCGGAGCTTGTTCGCGATCTTTACGGTGGGGCCATGCGACCCCTCGATTCCTATCGCTTCCTGGTGACGGGAACCCGCCTGGGCGACTTTACCGTCGAACTCGATTGCCAGTATGCCCACACCGACGGCAGTCCCGATGCCGATCTTGGCGTCACCACCGCGATCAGAAGCAGTCTTGCCGACGCCATCGGTGCCGTCAGCAGCCTTTGGGTGCCGGTTGAAATCGTCTCGCCTCCTGTTCCATTGTCTGCCTTGCCGGAACTGGACAGATTGATCCCGGCGCTGCGGCACGCCGGTGCCGAGGATACGAAGGAAGGACTTGTTTACGCCTTCGCCACGCAACTCAATCCGGAGGTGCCGTCCTTCAGTATCGAAAGCATCATCAGACACCTGAGGGCGTTCCTCTTGCTCGAAGGCAAGCTGCGTGCGGAGATCGATATTGATCTGCTGCGCCGAACGCTTCCCTTTACCAACCCGTTTCCCAAGGCCTACGCCCGCAAGGTGGCGAGCCCTCTCTATCAACCGGAGCTGCCGCAGTTTGTGGAGGACTACATTGCGGCCAACCCGACACGAAACCGGGAACTGGATCTGCTCCCCCTGCTGGCGGAGCTTGCGCCTGATCAGGTCCGGTCCAGCATCGATGATATCCGCGTCAAGCCGCGGCCGACGTTCCACTACCGCATGCCCGATACGCGCCTGTCCGATCCGGGCTGGGGCTTCGTAACGGAGTGGGATCGGTGGGTCCGGGTGGAGCTGCTGGCGGCCGATGCCGGCACTCTCACACGCCTTGGCGAGATTTTTGTCGATCAGGATAACCGCCATCGAGATCGGATCTTGGTGAGCGAGATCAACGCTTGGTGGGCACGACGATCCGCCGGCCGTTGATTGGTGTCACGTCGTCGCGGCGGCGCGGGCGGCTGACATGGTGGTTCAACAGGATTGCCCTGTGGCGCGCGGGAGCTCGCGCCCGCCGCCTGTGCGCACGCGAACCACGCCCGCTGGACGACATCCATGGCTTCGTGATTGGCGGCGGCGACGATATCGATGCGACGCTTTACGGCGGCAAGATCGAACCTGCAATCCGCATCGATCGGGAGCGGGACGCCCTCGAACTCGGACTGCTGAAGTATGCAGCGGACCGCGGGCTGCCGGTGCTCGGCATTTGCCGAGGCGCGCAAATGATTAACGTGTTCCTTGGCGGCGTGCTGCACGAGAGCATTTACGCGGCCTATCCCGACCTTCCCCGTTTACATTCGCCGCTGCCGAGCAAGACCATCGAGGTCGAGCGGGACAGCACCTTGTTCGGGTTTCTGAGAGTTCAGCGGGAGCGGGTGAATGCCCTTCATCACCAGTCGATCAGCGTTCTGGGAGCCGGGCTGAAGGTTGTCGCCCGTGATCAGTTCGGCATCGTCCAGGCGATCGAGCGGCCCGGCCAGCCGTTTCTGATGGGCGTGCAATGGCATCCCGAATATCTGGTTTTCAGTCGCGGTCATCAGCGGCTGTTCGACGGTCTGGTAGAGGCGGCACGCCGGACCCAAGGCCGAGACGAGAGCTGAAGCCAGGGCGGGCTCAGATGAACGGCGCTTGCGAGCGCTGCGGGGCAGGGGCCGGCCGGCTAGGGCGTGGCGAGGGCGGCTTCGCGCGTCTCGTCCGGCTGTTCCCATTCCAGGCGCTGCGGAGTTCCGATGGCGACCTCGCACTCGCGGTCGTTGACCCGAAACAACAGAGGCGAGCCCTTCTCCAGAGCGACCGTCACCAGGCGCGGATTCCGATCGATCCGAATGTCCGCCACGCTCCCGCGCCAGCAAACCCGGAAACGCAGCGAGCGCCAGGATGCCGGTAGCGCCGGCTCCAGATGCAGGCCGTCCGACGTTGCCCTGAGGCCGGCAAACCCCAGGACCGCGACCTGCCAGAGTCCACCCTGGGCCGCGATGCGCACACCGCCGGCGCTGGGTACGGTCGCGGGACCGAGATCGATCGCCGCCGTCTCGCGAAAGTGGGCGAGCGCGGCTTCCGAGCGCCCGAGCCTCGCCGCGACGACGCCGTGCAACCCATGACTGAGCGAGCTGCCGTGACCGCACCGCGGCGCGTAGTACCGGAAGTTCTCTTCGATGACGCGGTGGTCAAGGGAATCCTGGAGGGCCAGCAACGCCACCACATCGGCCTGCTTCACCACCTGGCTCGCCTGGGTCCGCTCGCGGCCCAGGACCACATCCATCGGCACCGTGCGTCCTTCGTACTGGGTGAGGTCGATCTCCTCCAGCCCGAAGTAGCCTTCGAACTGCTCGAACAGCCCGGTCTCCTCATCGAAGCGTCGGATCAAACGATCCGCCACATCCTGCCAAAGCGCCACTTCCTCGTGGTCGAGCGCGAGAGCGCCCGTCAGTTCCCGGCGGCGGTCTGGCCAGTTCTCTTCCAATGTTGCGAGCAGTTCGATGGCCCGCCGCAGATTCCAGCGCGCCATTTCGTTGGTGTAGGCATTGTCATCGATGTGTTCGTGGTATTCGTCGGGACCGATGATGCCGCGGATATGGAAATAACCATCCCCTTCTGGAACGGCGCAGCTCGCCCAGAAGCGCGCCGTCTCCAGGAGAATTTCCGCCCCGGCATCGAGCAGGAACGCATCGTCCCTTGTCAGCTGCCAATACTGCCAGACGGCGTAGGCAACATCGGCAACGATGTGCCATTCCTGCCTGCCGCAAAGAACTTCAATGACGCGGCCGTTTGGATCGATGATCTTTTCCGGCGTTGTCTCTTCGCCGGTATCAGCCGATTCCCACGCAAAGAAGGCTCCGCGGTAGCCCATCCGCTTCGCTTTTGCCCGGGCGCCAGCCAGCGTGTGGTAGCGGTAGAGCAACAGCGCCCGGGCGGCCTCTGGCCAGGTCAGCGAGTAGAAAGGCAGAAGGTAGATCTCGGTATCCCAGAAGACGTGACCGAGATAGGAGTCGCCGGTCAGTGCGCGGGCGCCGACGGAGACCCGATCGTCCAGCGGGTTGGCGGCGCTGATGAGGTGATAGATGGCGAACCGCATGGCCCGCTGGGCGTCGTCGTCGCCAGCGATCTCGACGTCGCTCGCCGCCCACCGCCCCGACCAGGCCTCCTCGTGCTCGGTCAGGACGTTGCGCCACCCGATGTGGCGAGCCCGATCCAGCGCAGATTGCACCGCAATGGCGGCCGAACTGTCCTCCTTATCCCCTCGGGCAAAGGCGACCAAGCGCAGCAGCGTCGCTCTCTGTCCCGGCGCGGACGTCCAGGTCCAGCGGCGATCCAGCGAATTCGTGTGTTGCGCCTCAAGCTTGCTGCCGTCGAGACGAAGCTGCGACATGCTTGCGACTGCAAGGATTTTCCGTGTCTGCGGGGTTGACCAGACAACCAGATCCTCGGCCGACTCGAGACATTCCAGCGCCGAGCCCGCTGCCTCGAACAAGGCCTCGAGCCGAACTTCCGCGGGAGGTCCGTCCACTTCGAGCTGCAGCAATTGGCCGCCCAGGCTCCGGTCCACCTGCGAGACGAAGCGGAGCGTGCGGAGGGTGAGCCAGTGCTCATCCCACTGTTGACGCCATTCGGTCAGCATCACGCCGCGGCGCATATCAAGCCAGCGATGGTGGGCGAGCAGAACGCCCGTCCGGATCAGGGCGGGTTTTCCACCGATCCAGATCCGGACGCGAAGCCAGTCCGGCGCCGGCACCAGGGCGGGGACCGGCGGCTCGGTATTCGGTGTGTCGAAAAGCCCCGCCACATAGGTCCGCGGCCACGACGCCCAACTGAGGTTGTGCCCATACGAGGTCCAGGTTGGCCCACGGCTCACCGAACGGGAAGCGCGAACCCCGAGAAAGCCGTTGCCGACGGCAAACCGGGCCTCGATACCCGCCTCGCGCGTTGTGTCGTAACCGTCTTCGCTCAAGACCCAGTTCGGGTCATCGGTCGGTGCAAGGGCTTCTTCCACCCAGTCGAACTCATTCAGGTCAGCCACCCTTGTTCTCCCGTCCAGCCGGCTATTTGGCGACCTGCACGCGGCGCAGGGCGCCTGCAATCAGGCCCTCGACGGCGACGTCGTCGAGGGCGGTGACGACCAGATCCGCCCCTGCCTCCTGCAGCAGAACCTCATCATTGAGTCGGGCGATACCGATCGCGCGCATCCCGCCCGCCTTGGCCGCCTGTATGCCCGCGGTCGCATCCTCGACCACGACACAGTCGGCTGCCGGCACCTGAAGCTCTTCGGCCGCAAGCAGGAACAGATCGGGCGCAGGCTTGCCGAGCTCGACATCGCGGCCGCACACGTTGGCGTCGAAGACGTCCAGCAGACGACCCCTTGCCGGCGACAGGTTTGTCCCGTTGGGAAGATCCAGCTCGATCTGCGCCATCATGGTGTTCGCGTTCTTGGACGAGGAGGCGGCCGCGATGGGCAAGCCGTGGCGACGTGCCTCGCCAACAAAATGCAGCGCATCGGCAAACGCCTCGAATTCGCCGCGCGCAATTAGATCTTCGATCAACGCCTGCTTCGTTCTCGCGTACTCAGCCGCGCGAATTGCGGCATCCGGAATATGAAAATAATCGAGAACGGCGCGCGCGCCGCTTAGCCTTGGCTTGCCAGAGACATACAGTTGATAAACGGCGGTATCGAAGCGCTGCGGGGAATACGAACTGGCCGCCGCAATCCCTTGCCAATCATTGGCCATAAGCTTGGCCAACGCGTCCTGCCAGGCCCGCTCGTGCGGCGAGGCGACAAGAACGCCATCCACATCAAAAATAAGGGCCGGCAGCCGCCCCGAAGGATGCGGCTGCCGGTTGATACCAATGGATTCCATCACGCAGAGAGCGCGGAAATGCGCTTGCGGCCGATGGCCTGCTCGTAGAGGGCGACGTAGTCGTCGGTCATCCGCTCGACGGTGAAACGCTCCTCAAAGCGCTGGCGGATAAAGCGCCGGTTGAGCATGCGCGCTCGCCTAACTGCGCTCACCGCGGCGTCCTCGTCTTCGACGATAAAGCCGGTCAAGCCGTTCTCGATCACTTCCGGCACCGATCCATGCGGCCAAGCGATCACGGGGACGCCGCAGGCCATCGACTCGATCATCACCAGGCCGAAGGGTTCGGGCCAGTCGATCGGAAACAGCATGGCATAGGCGTTTCCGATGAAGTCGCGTTTCTCGACGTCGTTCACCTCGCCGATGAACTCGACCAGCGGATCGTCCAGCAGGGGTTCGATCTCAGTCTTGAAGTATTTAATGTCTGCCTTGTCGACCTTTGCCGCAATCTTCAGCTTCATGCCGACGCGCTTGGCGATTCGGATGGCGCGATCCACCCGTTTCTCGGGGCAGATGCGGCCCAAGAAGGCGAGATAGTCCCACGACGGGGCCTCGCAATAGGGCAGCATGTCCCCAGGAAGTCCGTGATGGACCTTCCCGACCCAGCGTGCATAGGGCATCGGCCGTCTCTGGTGCATCGAGATCGAAACCAGCGGCATGGTGTCGAAATGCCGGAACGCCGGATAAAGGAACGGCAGATCAAGTCGGCCGTGCAGCGTCGTCAGCGTTTTCTGGGCAATAGAGTTGAACAGGGGAAAATGCAGGTAGTCGATGTGAAAGTGGATGATATCGAAGTCATCCTTCCGCTTCCACAATCGATCCAGCATCACGATGTGATAAGGCTCGGCGACGATCGCATCTTGATCGAACCTGAGAGCCTGGGAAGAGCAGGGCACGAGCTCGGCGGCTGTTTGCGAGTCCCCGCTTGCGAACAGCGTAACGTCATGGCCACATCGAACGAGCTCTTCGGTAATCCACGAAACGACGCGCTCGGTGCCGCCATATGACTTGGGTGGAACCGCCTCAATCAATGGCGCTACTTGTGCTATTCTCATGTGTCGACCGCTCTCACTTCCTATCATGTTAAGATGAAAACGCCGTGAAGTCCTGTTGGTTCCCTATTGTTGTTTGGCGTTGCCCAGGCAAGGGTCTGGGCAGGGAATGGTAGTTGAGACTGTCATTTCGTTTGCTCAAAATCCTGGTTTTCCGGCCGTGTTTCCGGCATTGCAATCGCCACCAGAAGCCATGCAATCAAGCCGACGGCGGCGAGCAACAGAAAGCCGTTCGCGACGCCGAACTGGTCGGCGCACCAGCCGGCTGCGGTGGTGCTGAGCGTCGCGCCGACACCGATGGCAAAGCCTACAAAGCCTAGTGAAAGGTTGAAATGCGATGTGCGGCCGGCGACGTCGCTGACGATCAGGGGGACCATGACCCCGAATGCCGCAGCGGCGATCCCGTCCAACGCCTGAATGGCGACCATTACCAAGGGTTCGTCGGTCATCGACAGCAGGAGACCGCGGACGGGGACAACCAGAAATCCGAGCAACAGCACGGGTCGTCGACCCCGGCGTTCGGCCAAGAACCCGATTGTCGGTGACGACAGCGCGACAATGGCTTGCGGCAATACGATGCCGGCCGCGACCAGCAATGTCGCTTCGCTGGCGGCGCGCTTGGTGATTTCACTGCTGGCCAGCGGCAACAGGGCCGCATTGGCAAATGTGAAAAGCGCGGCAAGACCGGCAAAGATCAGCAGCCGGCGGTCGGTCAGAACCCGCACCAGAGATTTTCTTCGTTCTGCCGGGTCCGGCTTCTGCCACTCCGTGGCGGCAGCTTCGCGGCGGTCAAAGCGCGCAAGCGGAATCAGGGCGAGCATCGCCGGGAGCGTCAGGATCGCCGTCAGAAAGAAGACGGAGCGCTCCGAGGCGTAATAGCCGCAGGCGCCCATCAAGGCCGCCCCGACACCGTTGCCAATCGCCGCGAAACGGACATTGCGACCCAGACGTGGGCCGAGCGCGGCCGAACCGGCGACGCTGCGGCTCATCGCCACGATCGCCGGGCCCAGCGTACAGCTTGAGAACGCGTGGAGAACCTGAGCCATATAGACGAACAACGGGATAGGCGCGATGGTGAAAAACAGCGCGCTCATGGTGAACGCGAGGATGCTGAACACGGCGACGTGACTCTTTCGCTGAATCGCGTCCACGACGGCGCCCGCCGGAACCTGGCTGGCCATGGCGGCCACCGTCCCGACACTGAGCGCCAGTCCAATACCCGTTTGAGTCCATCCCGCCGTTGTCAGGTAAACCGAAATAAACGGACCGAAGCCGGTCTGGACGTTGGCCACGAAGAGGTTCAGCCAGTCCAGCCCTCGACCAGCGGCGCGCCTGGCAGGATCGGACAACTCACGATCCTCTGGCAGCGTCTCGTCGCTATCGTCCCGCATCGGGCGCAGGCGGTTGGGTCGAGGGGGGGGACGGTGGCCGGGGCAGCGTTGTATCTGGCCTCTGCTCGCCCTTTTCCCCGGCCTTGGAGGTCGGCATGGGTGTCGAGGACGCCGGCGCCGGCCTGGATTGCGCGGCGGGAGGCGCCTGGTCAGGGCTCGCATTCGGCCCTGCACCGGGCGGCGATGGCGGACTGGCGGGCGCTTGCGATGCCTGAGGCTGCGCTACGGCCGGCGCAGGGGCAGCTCCAGCATCCGGCGCTTCTGATGGCGGAGAGGCGATGGTCGGTGGCTGGCCATTTTTTTCGGGTGGTGCTGTCGGTGCGACCACCTCGGCCGGCTGGCTTGCGGGCTTGAACTCCGGCGCAGCCTGCACGTCCGCCTTATCGAGATGCAGGACCAGCGGCGCGGTGCGATCGCGCTGCGGAAACTGCAGGGCTTGCCAGTGGACGGCAACCTTGCGGCTGCCGACGCCGAGGAAGCCGCCAAAATCGATGACCGCCGCACGGGGCTGCCCGTCGGCACCGATGAGCACATCAACCACCATCCCCATATCCTCATCGCCGGCGCTGCGGACCTTCTTGCCCAAGAGGCTGGTCACCTCTTCCATGTCGATCGGCTGCAAGGTTGCGGACGGCGAGAGCTTGGCTCTGGTCTCGCTTTTCTCTCCTGCCGGAGGGGGCGGCGGGGTGCCGGCATCGGAAGGTGGCTCACCGACCTCGGGAGATCCGGCCTCGGGAGATGTTGACGAGGGATGTTCCGGGGCCGTCGGTCCCCCATCGGCCGGCTTATCACCCTCCTGGCGCGCTGCCGCCCTTCCTTCGGCAGGTTTCTCGCTCCCTTCGGTGGGTCGCGCCACCGGTTTCGGTGGAGCAGCCGGTGCGTGTTCGGACGCCTTCTCCTGCGTATTGGTCGGTGGAGAATGGCTGTCCGGCGGAGTCTGGGCGGCGGAGATGGAGACGCCCAGCACGGTGGTGAGAAGGATCCCGGTTGCGGTGCAAGTGAACCGCAGAGCGCTGATCATGAATAGCCCACGGATGCGAGCTGCGCCCGGTACATCCGGCTGTAGTAGCCGCTGCGCTGGAGCAAATCCTTCGAACAGCCGTCCTCGACGATGCGCCCCCAGTTCAGGACGACGATGCGGTCGAAGGAATCCAGCGTGGAGAGGCGGTGCGCCACGGCGATGACCGTCCGTCCCTTGACCAGACGCATCAACGCCTCCTGGATCAATTGCTCGGATTCGGTGTCCAGCGCCGATGTCGCTTCGTCCAGCAGGATGATGGGGGCGTCGCTCAGGAACGCGCGGGCAATGGCAATTCTCTGGCGCTGTCCGCCGGACAGCTTCAGCCCGCGTTCGCCGACCATGGTGTCGAATCCCTGCGGCATCCGGCTGATGAACTCGGAACAATGGGCCGCGTCGGTCGCCCGGAAGACCTCGTCGTCCGTCGCCTCTGGCTTGCCATAACGCACGTTCTCGAGAACGGACCGATGAAACAGCGAGATGTCCTGATGAACCACGGCGATGCTGCGGCGCAGGCTCTCCTGGGTGACGTGAGAAATGTCCTGGCCGTCGATGAAAACCTTGCCTTGCTGGGGGTCATATAACCGCTGCAGCAAGGACAAAATGGTCGATTTGCCGGAGCCGGATCGCCCGACGAGTCCCATTGTCTCGCCCGGGGCGATCTCCAGGCTGAAGTCGTCAAGAACCTGGTCTCCGTCGGGATAGCGGAACGAGACGTCGACAAAGCTGACCGCGCCACCGAGCGGGATCAGAGGCTTGGCGCCGGGCACATCAACCATCTCGTGGGGCAGCCCGAGCACCCGGATGGCCTCGCCGAGTTTGGCAAAATGCTGCACCAGTTCGACCAGCGCCATGGCCAGATCGCGCGAGGCGTGCAGAACGGTGAAACCGAGCGTCGTCGTCAACACCACGTCGCCCGTCGTGATCCTGCCGTCCCGCCAAAGCATGACCGACCAGGCCAGGACAACCGCGGTAACGACGAAGACGGAGACGGCGTGAAACAGTCGCAGTCGCTCCAGCGAGCGCAGGCTCTTGCGCTGCGCCGACATCTCTTTGCCGATGCTCCGCGAAAGCCGCCTCTTCTCGCGACCAATAGCTCCGAACGCCCGCACCAGCCCGATATTGCTGACAACGTCGGTCAGGTCACCGCTTACGGCGGCGGCCTGCCCCGCGAAGCGCTCGTGCAGATGCTGTCCTCTCGCCGCGAACCACCCGATGATCGCTCCGAGAATCGAGACCACCACGAGCAGGGCAACGGTGATTTTCCAGTTGATGATGCTGAGAACGACAATGCTGGTGATGACGGCGGCTCCGGGCGGGATCGTCGTCCAGGTCAAGGATTGCTCGATGCTCCACGATGCATTCGCAGCGTTCGTGATCCGCCCTGCAAGCGCTCCCGGAAACTGATTGGAGAAGTACCGGCTGCCGTGCCCTGACAGATGCTCGAAGAGATCAAGCCGAAGATCGCCGCCCACCGCCACGAAAGCGTGTGTCGCGACCCAGCCGGCCAGGCGCCACAACAGATTATCCCCGGCCACCAGTCCCAGAAGGAGCGCCACCGCTGTCCATAACTCGGTGGCCGAGGGTTTGCCGATGCCAAGAACATCGACAAGGTTCTTCACCCCGTACTGCGCGCCGATTGAGCAACCGACCGCTGCCAACACCGAAAGCAGAACAACAAGATGGCTTGCCCATCGGCGCAAGACATAATGCAAAAGAAACCGAGCAGGGCCGCGGGAGGCGTAGCGCGGCAAGGACATTCTGCTGCTTCTCCACTCTCAAGTTACAGCCATGGGAGAGAACGCAGGCAGAGTCCATTCGCTCCCGTTGGCACGCAAGATCGAAGAAGAAACCCAGAATTTTGCCTTTTTCGGGGCAATAGGCGACAAGGGCAGGCACGATTTAGCAATCCCTGGGCGAAAACGCCCACGGAAACGCCTAGGAAAACCTCACCGGATGCTTTTATCGCTACTCCTCAGGCCGCGGCACGGAGGCCAAGACACTTCCAGGTGTCCTGCATGGCCGCGACCAGATGGTCCATGTCCGCGTCGGTGTGCAGCGGCGACGGCGTGAATCGCAGCCGCTCGCTGCCGCGCTCGACGGTCGGGTAGTTGATCGGCTGAACGTATACGCCGTGCCGGTCCATCAGCGCATCGCTCGCCTGCTTGCACAGAACGGGGTCGCCGACCAGCACCGGAACAATATGACTGACGGAGGGGAGCATCGGCAGGCCGATGGCCGTGAAGCGCCGCTTGAGGGTCGCCGCCCTTTCCTGATGCCGCTGGCGCAGTTCCGGATGGCCCTTCAGGAAGCGCACCGATGCCAACGCACCCGCGGCGACCGCGGGCGGCAAGGCGGTGGAGAAAATGAAGCCCGAGCCGAAGGAGCGAACCACATCGCACATGGCGGACGTGCCCGCGATGTATCCGCCGACAACGCCCACAGCCTTCGCCAACGTGCCTTGAATCACCGTCAGCCGTTTTTCAACGCCGTCGCGCTCCGCTACGCCGCCTCCCCGGTGCCCATACATTCCGACGGCATGCACCTCGTCGAGAAACGTCATCGCCCCGTAGTGTTCGGCGACGTCACAAATCTTGTCGATCGGGGCGATATCGCCATCCATCGAATAGACGCTTTCGAAGGCAACAAGCTTGGCGCGCTCCCGGGGGTACTCCGCGAGTTGCCGGGCGAGGTCGTCCACGCAATTGTGCGTGAAGATCCGCTTTTCCGCCTTCGAATGAACGATGCCCTCGATCATCGAGTTGTGGTTCTTCGCATCTGAAAAGACGACGCAATCCGGCAGCAGCCGGCACAACGTCGACAGCGCCGTCATGTTGGCGATCCAGCCAGAGCCGAACAGCAGCGCCGCCTCGGTCCCGTGCCAGTCGGCAAGCTCGCGTTCCAGCAGAACATGGTCATGGTTGGTGCCGGAAATGTTGCGGGTGCCGCCCGCGCCGGCGCCGCAGCGTCCAATCGCCGCCCGCATGGCTTCGAGGACCGACGGGTGCTGGCCCATGCCGAGGTAATCATTGGAACACCAGACGGTGATCTCACGCACTGCCCCGTCGCGGTGACACAGGGCGCGGGGAAACCTCCCGGCTTGTCTCTCGAGGTCTGCGAAAACCCGATAGCGCCCTTCGCGCTTCAGGGAGCCAATTCGCTGCTCGAAAAACCGCTGATAATCCATGGTATTTCCTCTTATTGCTTACCTGCTCACCGGCATTTGCGGAGGCGACCACCCGACGTCTCCGCGTCCCGCGCAATCATCGGCGACGCGCCCGCGATGAGTGTGCGACTCGCGACCGCCAACAGCAAGCGAATGCATCACCGCCTTCATCAAGAACCCGCGAAATAGACCCAAATCGCCTATATGCGGACGACAACCGAAACCACAACGGATCTGGGCCCTGGGCGAGATCGCATGCGCAGACTGCCTTGCGACATGGATGAAAAGAGCGGCCGCAGCGGAGGAAGAAATTGCCATGGCCGAAGCGAAGTGAAGCGGTGCGCCCCCGCCGCCTCCGTCGCAGCCAGCCGTTCCTTGTTCGCGGTCCACATATGGGCCGAAATCCAGGGACGCAAGTTGGTGCCTTTGTCCAGGGGCGGCGCCTCAGCGATCCAGGGTTGAAGCCGTTCTTGATCTCCTTCGCACCCGCGAATAGTTTATTGCGGGTGCGCAGGGGTCCAGCCATGGGGCGCACGGTTCTCCCGTCGATTGAGTAAGCCGTGGTCGGTAGTTCCATCCAGGATAGTCCATCGGAACCCGTGAGCGCCGGGGCAGGGGAGGGCGCGCCCGCGCGACCGGATCGCGATGAGCCGGCCCCAACGGAACCGGGTCAAGCGCAGAAGGAGCCAGGGCCCACGCTCTCTGCCGACGAGATCGCGCGGATCGTCCAGTCGCGGCACGACGCACCCTATAGTGTGCTGGGCCTACATCCTGCGCCGGACGGCCGCGGCACCGTCGTTCGGGCGTTCTTCCCTGAAGCCGTTCGCGCACGCCTGCGCGTCGCCGGGGAGAACGGGGGGGATCAACCGGCGGATCTGCGTGCAATAGACCCGCAGGGGATGTTCGAAGTCGTCCTTTTCGATGTGCCCGACCCGGCCGCCATGCCTGCTTATCACTTCTTGGTGGGGTGGAGCGAGGATGCGCCCCTGGTAGAAGTTGCCGATCCCTATCGCTTCTCGCCACCGGAGTTCACCGGAGAGGACGCCGCGCTTTTTGCGGCCGGCCGGCACGCCGTCCTGTTCGAAAAGCTGGGCGCCCGCCCGGCGGAGCGCGACGGCGCCGCCGGCACGGACTTCGGCGTCTGGGCCCCCGGGGCGGCGCGAGTCAGCATCGTCGGCTCCTTCAACGGCTGGGACGGCCGGCGGCACCCCATGCAGCGCATGGGGACAAGCGGCGTCTGGCAAATTTTCGTCCCCGGCGCGGCACCCGGCGACTTTTATAAGTTCGAAATCAAGACGCATGAAGGCGCGGTCTTTCTGAAGCCGGATCCTTTTGCGGCGGTCACGGAGCCTTCCCAGCATCGCGCCTCCGTGGTGGCCGGGATCGCCCGGTGGAGATGGCGGGACGCACAATGGACGACGACCGGGAAGGCCCGGCAGTTCGACGAGCGCGGCTTGCGCACCCACCGTGTCTCGCCCGAGGCGACCGCGGAGGAGGCAGTCCGGGCGGCCGCCAGCACCGGCTGCGCCTTCGTCGAACTCACCTCGGATGCGGCGGGGACCGCTCGGGCAGGCCTCTTTGCCTGTCCCGCCGTGTTCGGTGAGCCGCAGCGGCTGCTCGACTGGATCGAGACATGCCATCTTCAAGGTATCGGCGTCGTCTTCCCTGCGCCGGAAGAAGTCCTCCTGAACGCGGTCTCCGATCTCTCCTGGTTCGACGGCAGCCGTCTGTTTGAGACTTCCCGTAGCGAGACCTCCGACGCGCTTCATCTGGACCTGACGAAGGGGGAGGTGCGCAGCATCCTCCTTTCAGCCGCAGCCTTTCGGCTGCGGTTCTGGCATGCCGACGCCCTTGCCTGCGATGTGGAGGCGCTGCCTCTGCTGGCTGACCTGCCCAAGGACCTCCTGGCCGGGCCCGCTCTGCTGGTGAGGGATCCGGCCTGGACAACAGCCCTGAGCGCCACGGCCGTCCGCCTCATCTGCGGCGGACGGCACGACGATCCGTACGCGGTTCTGGGCTGTCACGCTCTGCCACCGGCGAAGGCCGGATCCACCAGCGCCATGCCGTCGCGGCAGGGCGCCGTCGTCCGCACGCTGCGGCCAGGAGCCGCGGCCGTCCACCTGGAGCTACCCGACGCTCCGCATCTCGAATTCGAGATGACTTCCCTCGACCCGGCGGGGCTTTTCGAGGGTTGGATACCGGAAGCGCCGGGCTCATGGCGGTTCCGGGTGTTCGATGCCAATGGCGAGTCGCGCGTTGTCGTCGATCCTTACGCGTTTGCCGATTTCATCTTCAACGCGGAGGATCGCCGCCTGTTCGGTGAGGGTAATCACTACCGTATCTATGAAAAGCTGGGTGCGCATCCACGCACGGTGCGGAATGTGGCCGGTGTGACGTTTGCCGTGTGGGCCCCCAATGCCGAAGGTGTCGGCGCCGTGGGACCGTTCAACGGTTGGAACGGGCTTGCGCACCAGATGAAGCGGCACGGCAGTTCGGGTGTGTGGGAAACGTTCGTACCCGGAGCGGGGGACGGCGACATCTACAAGTTCGAGGTGCGGGCGCGGAGCGGACATGTCTTTCTAAAGACCGATCCGTTTGCCACCTGCACGGAGGTCCCGCCGGCCACGGCCAGCGTGGTGCATGACCTGGAAGGGATCCACCAGTGGCGCGACTCGGCCTGGCTCGACGCCCGGCGCGGCAGCAGGCCGTGGCAGGAGCCGATCTCCATCTACGAGGTGCATCTGGGGTCGTGGGTGAAGGGACCCGGGGGTCGCAGGCTGTCGTACGGCGAGGTGGCCCGGCGGCTGGTGCCCTACGTCAAGGGTTTGGGGTTTACCCACATCGAGCTGCTGCCGATCGCCGAGCATCCGTACGAGCCGTCCTGGGGCTACCAGGTCTCTCACTTCTATGCGCCGACGTCCCGCTTCGGCCCGCCTGAGGAGTTGATGGAGTTCGTGGATCTCTGCCACGACGGAGGGGTCGGCGTGATCCTGGACTGGGTCCCCGGTCATTTCCCGAAGGATGCGCACGCGCTTGCCTGGTTCGACGGGACCCACCTCTTCGAGCATGACGATCCGCGCAAGGGCGAGCATCCGGACTGGGGCACGCTGATCTTCAACTACGGGCGGCATGAGGTGGAAAACTTCCTGATCGCCAACGCCCTGTTCTGGCTGGAGGTGTACCACTTCGATGGGCTGCGCGTCGACGCGGTCGCCTCGATGCTCTACCTCGACTATTCAAGGCCGGCCTATGGCGGCTGGATCCCCAACGCCTTCGGCGGGAGGGAGAACCTGGAGGCGATCGAGTTCCTGAAGCACACCAATTCGATCCTGCACGCGCGCTTTCCCGGCGTGTTGATGATCGCGGAAGAGTCCACCTCCTGGCCAAACGTTTCCCGGCCCACGGACCAGGGAGGGCTGGGCTTCGGCTTCAAGTGGAACATGGGCTGGATGCACGACACGCTGGCCTATTTCAGCGTGCCGCCGGCGGAACGCCGATGGCATCATGGCAAGCTGACGTTCAGCATCGTCTATGCGTTCAACGAAAACTTCGTGCTGTCCCTCTCGCACGACGAAGTGGTCCATCTGAAGCGTTCCCTGCTGGGGAAGATGCCAGGGGACGAACGTGAGCGCTTCGCCAACCTGCGGCTGCTCTTTGCACTGATGTATGCCCACCCCGGGAAGAAGCTGTTGTTCATGGGGGGTGAGCTGGGGCAGGAGAGCGAGTGGAGCCACGAGGCGGAACTCGACTGGCGGGTGCTGGAGAGAAAGCCGAACCGCGCGCTCGGCTGGTTTATTCAGGACCTCAACGGCCTTTACCGGGCTCAGCCACCCCTTCACGAGGTCGATTGCCGCGCGAGCGGGTTCGAGTGGCTGGAGGCGGATAATGCCGAAGACAGCACGCTCGCCTTTTTGCGAAAGGCGAAGGACCCGCGGCGAGCCTTGCTTTTCGCCGGCAACTTTTCCGCCGTCTCACGACCGGGGCATCGTATCGGCGTGCCATACCCTGTGACGTACACCGCCCTGCTGAATAGCAACGACGAACGGTACGGGGGCAGCGGCTCAAGCCGTTGCCCCCAGGTGTCGGCAGACGAGATTCCCCATAACGGTCATGCGTTCTCGATCGCCCTGGATCTTCCGGCGCTGTCTGCAGTCATCCTGCAGCCCGCGCCGGTGGAGGGTGCGTAGCGGCGCCGGCATTTCCGTTCGGGATGTCGCAGGCCCCCCGAACGTCTGATCGAAGGCGCTGGCGCCGTGGCGAAATACGCGGTTTCAGGAGCTTTGCGGCGTCCCCCCGGTGTGGCGCGGGGGTAACATGGACGTGAGGGGCGCAAGCGAACACGACAAGCACCTTCTCGCCAGTGCGCGACCCCATGTTATATACATGTGCCTTATGGTTATCAGATCCGACGGGTAAGTATTGACGACTCTGGCGCGTACTGGCGGAGCTGGGCTGGCGGCCGGGTGTGACTTACGTCGTGGCCTTTGCGTCCGTGATGAGGTAACGCTCAGCCGCTCTGGTGCTGGACAGCTTGAGGCTAAGTCGGAGACTAGGCGGTCGGCTTTCGTCGGCGACGGCTTACAGGTGCAACAACCCGATCGGACGGGGGTGTGTGGTGGATGACAGGGTAGATTTCTCCGTCGGCCCTCGGGTGGGGCGAGCGCTGGATCTTTATTCTCAGGCAGCGGATCTCAGCTTCGATGAGCTGTTCCGGAAGCTGCGCCGCCGGATTTGGCTGATTGTTGCGATCGTCGCCGCAATAACCCTTCTGACCGCCGTGGTGACAATCTTCCTGCAGCCGCGCTACACCGCGACTGCCAAGGTTCTGGTCGCGGATCGGAGCTCCGTCGGAGTGGACCTGACCGCTCTTGCGCAAGGCATTCCGCCCGACGTGCCGTTCATGACCAGTCAGGTCCAGGTGGTCGCCTCGCGAAATCTGGCTGCAATCGTCATCGATAAGCTTGGCTTGGAGTCCGATCCGGAGTTCAACGCCAGGCTTCGCGAAAAGACGGTTATTGACCAGATCGTCGATTTCCTGCCGATCGACCAGATCAAAGGGATGCTGGGGATCGACTCGGGTATCACCGATCCCGACTTGGCGGCGCGTCTTCAGCGGGAAGCCATCATCGATACGTTTCTGGAGCAGTTGAAAACCGACGTCGTCGAGGCGAGCCGGGTGATCGAAATCGCATTTACCGCCGACGACCGTCCCAAGGCTGCGATGATCGCCAATGCAGTAGCCGACGCGTACATCAATCAGCACCTGGAAAATCAGTACGAAGCCATTCGCCGGACGATGAGCTGGCTGAACGACCGGGTAACGGCGCTGAGGCAGGAGGTCAAGACCGCCGACGATGCCGTCGAGAGGTTCCGCGCCGATCGCGGGTTATTGAAGGGGACCCGAGGCGAGACGATCAGCGAACAGCAGGTCTCCGAGCTCAGCTCCCAGCTTGTTCTGGCGCGCTCCAGGCGTGCGGAGGCCGAGGCCAGGCTCTCTCAGGTGCGTGGCCTCGCCCGCTCCGGGGGAACGGCGACCATCGCCGAGGTGGTCAATTCCCCGCTGATTTCGACCCTTATCGGGCAAGAGACGGAGATCAAGCGCAAGCTGGCGCAGTACTCCCAGGAATACGGCGAGCGCCACCCGCTGCCGATCAACGCGAAGGCTGAGCTCCAGGATCTGCAGAACAAGATCGCGAGCGAGGTTGCGCGGGTCGTACAGAGTTTGCAGAACGAGGTCGTTGTTTCTGCCGCGCGCGAACAGTCGCTCCAGCGCAGCCTGGACCAATTCAGCACGCGCCTGTCGAAGTCCAACGCCGACGAGGTGAGTCTGCGGGCGCTGGAACGGGATGCTGACGCTGCACGCACCACGCTGGAGGCTTTTCTGCAGCAGGCCCATGAGCTCAACGCTCAGGACACACTGAAGCAGCAGCAGGCCGACGTCACGTTGATTTCGTACGCGCCGGTGCCGGTGGAAGCGTCGTTTCCCAAGCGCAAGCTGATGGTGCTCCTGGCTTTTGTCGTGTCGGGACTGATCGGGGTGGTCGTGGCGCTGATCGCGGAGCAGCTCGACGCTGGTTTCCGCAGTTCCGAGCAGGTGGAGCAGGGGCTTGGCGTGCCCGTCCTCGGGCTGGTGCCTGACCTTGGGCAAAGCGGAGGCAAGCGCAGTCATCCCGCCCGTCAGGTCCTGCAGCAGCCGACATCGTCCTTCGCCGAGGCGGTCCGACGCGTGCACGCAAGGCTGCTTCAGGAGCGGACCGTGCATACCGTGCTGATCACATCAGCGGAGCCGAACGAAGGGAAGACAACGCTCTCGCTCAGCATGGCACAGGTGGGCGCTCGCCTGGGACGTCGCGTCCTGTTGATCGACACCGACTTCCGCAAGTCTGAAACCGCAGACCTGCTGGGGCTGTCGGCGTCGCCGGGGCTGATCGACATCCTGGCCAACCGGGTACGGCGGCAGGACGCAATCCAGGCCGATAAGAGCGGCGCCCATGTCATCGTTGCCGGCGACTTCGAGCCCCAGACGTCGGAAATGCTGATGCTGCGGGAACTGTCGACTCTCATTAGCGAGGTGCGCGATCAGTATGATCTGATCATCATCGACTCTGCCCCAATTTTGTCGCTGGCGGATGCCGCCCTGGTCGCGAGCCAGGTGGATCGGACGATTCTCGTCGTACGCTGGGCGGCCACCCGGCGATCCGTGGTCGGACATGCGCTCAACGAGGTCTCCGCAGCCGGAGGGACCCTCGCTGGCGTGCTTCTTTCCCGGGTCAATGTGAAGCGACACGCCCTCTACGGCTTCGGCGATTCAGGCCAATATCATGGGGCATACAAAAAGTATTATGATGTAGTGTGACGTCTACCTGCGGCACGAGGGTTTCGCGCACACTCCTTGGTGTGCCGCACGCTTGTGTGCGTTGGAGCGTCGTCGGTCCACACCAGTAAAGCGCGCTTCTCCGACGTGCTGGAGACGCCGGGGCGCACAATGAGGGAACGTCGGGGGTAGCGGACGGTGCCCGCTGTTCCTCCTCCTACGCCGCCAGACCCCAACCGTCATTCCAACGCTGGAAGTAGCAGCCAATCTGGTCGAGGCAAAGGTCCCGCGCATCGCGCCCGTCACGGTGGTCTCGGTACCAGCTACTCACCCACTGCATCGACTCGTCGATCGAAAGAAGGCAACGCCACTGCAGATACTGGTTCGCCTTGCTGACGTCCAAACGGAGCTGCTGCTCCTCATGCGCATGAAGGATAGCGTCTTGAACCCACGGCCGCTCCATTTCCCACATGGAGGCGAGCAACTCGACGACATGGGAAACTGAGCAGGCATCCTGCTCACCGGGACCAAAATTCCAGTCCCCTGAGTATGTGGCTGCGTCGGTTGCCAGGGCTTCCGCCAGGGTCATATAGCCGGTAAGGCAGTCGAGCACGTGCTGCCAAGGACGTACAGCATTCGGGTGGCGCAAGACCACGGGCTCCCTATTCGAGAACGCCGCCATGGTATCCGGAATCAATTGCCGCGGGGTCCAGTCGCCGCCGCCGACCACGTTGCCGGCGCGGGCGCTCGCCAGTGCGACGCCGTGCTCGGACAACCGTGAAACGTCAAAGAACGAGTCGCGGAAAGCCTTCGCCACCAACTCCGCGCAAGCCTTGCTGTTCGAGTACGGATCGCGTCCGCCCAACGTGTCACCCTCACGGTATCCCCAGACCCAGTTTTTGTTCTCGTAGCACTTGTCGGTTGTGACGTTCACCATCACACAAGGCCGCCCCACGCGCCGGATCGCCTCAAGGGTGTTGACCGTGCCGAGAACGTTGGTCGAATACGTCTCCACGGGATCCTCATAGGAGCGCAGGATGATCGACTGGGCCGCCATATGAAAGATTACGTCCGGCGCGAATTCGCCCAGGCGCGAGGTCAGGAATTCTAAATTCCGTACGTCTCCAATCCTGGAGTCAACCAGCTCTTCGACACGTGCTAATTCATAGAGATTGGGCTTGGTGGGCGGCTCAAGCGCAAAGCCGGCCACTACCGCCCCCAAACTCTGAAGCAGCAGACCCAACCAACTGCCCTTAAACCCGGTGTGACCGGTGATGAACACCCGCTTGTTCTGCCAAAAGGAGCGATTCATCTTGCCTCCTCCTCCCCGCACTTGCGGAACCACCCCAAACGCGCGCCGGTGGTAGTGTTCAAGGGGCCGATGTTACTCCTTCGTTCGAAGCCGACGCTAGGTGGATTGAGCACCTCACACAACTTTGTGCGCCGGCTGTGGGCTTATGGTACCGATTGCCTGCTGGTGGCTGACTTCGCCGCTGCGGGAACGCCAGCGCCACCTCCCTGGTGGGCTACGAAAGCCGCGAAAGAGCGGTCTCGGCGGCACGCTCACCGCTCTTGAAGCTTTCGTCCGTCCACATGTACCCCCAGTCGCCGTACCGGCCACAATAGGCAACGCCGATACTGTCGAGGTAACCGTGGACCGTCTCAAGCGATGGCTTACGGTCCAGGTCAAAGATAATGTTCGCGTAGTCCAGCTTCATCGCCCGCTTTTCGAGGATCCGGTCGCCCGCGTCGAGAAGTCCGCAGCGGATGAGATCATCGATCACCGGCTGAATATATTCGTCCGGCTCTTTATCGATCGGTTTGTACTTCTTCGATCCATAAATCTCGGTTTGGATACTTGAGGTTCCCGGTGGTGCGTTGTGTGGCGACATCTTGTAGGGAAAGCTGACGCGCGTAAAGACAATGTCCGGATCATAGAAATAGCTGATGTGGACGTCCGAGACATCGGGACGCGCGACGCCGATATTCACGAGCACGCAGGTGGTGCATGCCAGCTTCTGGGCAGCCTCAACGACGTCCTTGGGCGCTCCCTCGATCAGCGGGATGAGGTCGGGCAGGGGAATGGAGGAAACAACGCCATCGTAGGAAAACATAGCCCCGTTCGCAAACTCCAGCGTCTGGTCTTTCGGGCGGAGGCGAACAAGCCGGTGATTAAAACGGGATTTGGAGGGATCGGCGAACGGGTGGATGAACGACATAAACCCGCCCCGAGTTGGGTAGCGGAAATGTGTAACGTAATGAATATTGGGCGTGACGTTAACAAGCGACCCAAGGACCACTTCAGACAGGCTCGGACGGTACATGCGCGGGCCGATCCACTCGGTGCTCATGTTGGCCGCTGCCGTGGTGTGATACTTGAGCGTATAGACCATTGGAAATGTTTGCGAAAAGGTGGCCCCGTAGCTTCCCAGCAACCATTCTTCATAGTTGGCGGGAGAAGCCTGCTCTTCCTGCTTCAGGTCGGCAAATTCGCAGATGACTTTGGTGACGAGATCTGTGGGAAGACCATACATGTTATTCTGGACCGGATGCGTCACCCAATGTCCCTGCCAGTAATTATTCAGCTTGTATTGAATTGTCTCGTACGCGCCAGCTACATTGCTCGCGAACAAATCCTGGATGCGCTCGTCCTTGGTAAACGAAACATGCGGCCCATAATCAAATGTAAAGCCGCTTGGTAGCTGCATCGTTGTTGTGACACCGCCGTAATTGTCATTCTTGTCAAAGAACTGAATATCTATAGGTTCGCTCTTCAACCGATAACCGGCGCCCAGACCGGCCATTCCGGTGCCAAGGATTGCGATTTTCTTGGTCACTAGATTCTCCTGCGATAGTAATCGATCACTTCAGTCAGTCCCTGATCGAGCGACGTCTTGGGGCGCCAGCCGATCTTGTTGAAGGACGTGTCTACGTCCGCCTTAAAAACCGGCTCCATGGGACGATCGGGAAGGGTCCCGATCTCGGGCCTGAGGGGAGTGCCCATCAACTCGCAAATCTTCGTGACAAAGTCCCGCGTCGCGATCAACTGCCCCGAGCCGAGGTCGATCGAGTCTCCCTCGATGCCTGGCGTCGTGGCAATGGCAATAAATCCATCCACGACGTCGCTCACGTAGATCCAGTCGATCAGTCGCGTGCCACTGGTCAGCTTCGGTGTCTCCCCGGACAGGAGTGTCTTCACGAAATATGGGACAAGCTTGCTTTCATCGCGTTGCGCCGGGCCGTACACCATGAAAACGCGCGCGATTGCTGTCGGCAGCCCGTACAAGGCATGGAACATCCGGGCGTAGCTGCTGGCCGCCCATTTTGCCGCGGCGTAGGGTGAAGTCGGAACCGTTTCCATCTGCTCGGGCGGCGGTTCCACCAACGAGCCTGAAAGAACGATGCGGCTTTTCGCCACGTCCTTCTCCGCGCACGCGCTGAGCACATGAACGCACGCAGTTAAATTGGCGCGAAACGCGGGAATGACGTGCTGCAAATCGGGCGCGCCCATCACGTGGCTTGCCAGGTGAAAAACAAAATCCGGCTTTAGTGCGCCGAGCGTTCGCTTCACAGCATTGTACTTGGTTAAATCAAGCGTTACGTCACGATAGCGCTTATGACGGAAAGACGATTCCGATCGGGCAATGCCGTGCACCTCGGCTTTCAGATCGCACAAGCGAGCAGCCAGATGACGGCCGATAAACCCGCTGGCGCCGGTTACCGCGACGACAGAATCTCGAAGTGATATTGTGGAATTATTTGTCGCCACTACCCATCCATTACGCTCGGTTTGTCTTTTTGTCGTTATCGGCGGGTTTAGACCAGCATTAGCGCCTCATTGATATTGCCGCTTCTACCCGATTTTAGGGAAGCTGTCGAGTGTTGAGATGTTGCGAAAGCCTGGCTGCAGTCGAGCGAACGGACCGTCTCGGCTTGGGTCGCTGTCCGTCGGGAACGGAACCCACAGGCGGTCGCCACGCCCAGAGCGCCATCGACGACCCACCCTCGGTTTCCGCGCGGGTGCCCCGAGAAAGCCCCGCCAGTAAAGAACGGGTTATCTCCAAACCTGCCGAAGGGCCGGACTGGCGCCAGGGAGCCCGGCGATTGAGCCGGCCTTTATCCGTCAATTGTTCGCGTCGTCACCCGCGCTGCGCCAGCTGCTTGAACTCCCGCTTTGTGGGGCCGGCGTAGAGTTGGCGGGGGCGGCCGATCTTCTGGGTTGGATCCTCGATCATTTCGTTCCACTGCGCCACCCAGCCGACCGTGCGCGCCACGGCGAACAGCACGGTGAACATCGAGACGGGAATGCCCATCGCCCGGAAGATGATCCCCGAATAAAAGTCGACGTTGGGATAGAGCTTCTTGGTGACGAAGTATTCATCCTCGAGCGCGATGCGCTCCAGTTCCATCGCCAGTTCGAGCAGAGGTTCATCGCGCACGCCGAGTTCATCCAGCACCTCGTGGCAGGTCTGGCGCATGATCCGGGCGCGGGGATCGTAGTTGTGGTAGACGCGGTGGCCGAAACCCATCAGCCGGAACGGATCGTCCTTATCCTTCGCCCGCTTCACGTATTCGGGCACGCGCCGCTTGTCGCCAATCTCCTCCAGCATCTTCAGCACCGCCTCGTTGGCGCCGCCGTGCGCCGGTCCCCACAGCGAGGCGATGCCGGCAGCGATACAGGCGAACGGATTGGCGCCGGAGGATCCGGCGAGCCGCACCGTCGAGGTCGAGGCGTTCTGCTCATGATCGGCGTGCAGGATGAGGATGCGATCCATCGCCTTGGCCAGTACCGGGTTGACCTTGAAGGGCTCGCACGGCGTGGCGAACATCATATGCAGGAAGTTTTCGGAGTAACGCAGATCGTTGCGGGGATAGATGAACGGCTGGCCGAGCGAATACTTGAAAGCCCAGGTGGCCAGCGTTGGCATCTTGGCAATCATCCGATAGGACGCCACCATCCGGTGCCGCGGATTGGTGATGTCGGTGGAGTCATGGTAGAAGGCCGACAGCGCGCCGACCATCCCCACCATCACCGCCATCGGGTGCGAGTCCCGCCGCAGCCCCTCGATGAACTTGTGCATCTGCTCGTGCACCATCGTGTGGTAGGTGATGTCGTGCTCGAACTTGCGCTTCTGCTCGGCGGTCGGCAGATCGCCGTAGAGCAGCAGATAGCAGCACTCCATGAAATCCGAATGCTCGGCGAGCTGTTCGATGGGATAGCCGCGATAGAGCAGGATGCCTTCATCACCGTCGATATAGGTGATGGATGACTCGCAGCTTCCGGTGGACGTGTACCCGGGGTCGAAGGTGAAGTACCCGGTTTCCTGATAGAGCTTTCGGACGTCGATGACGTCCGGCCCCACCGAGCCCTTCAACACCGGCAGCTCGAAGCGGCGACCGGTGGCATTATCAATCACAGTGACCGTGTTGTTTGTCGTGCGAGCGGCCGCCTTCTCACTCATCGGCGCAATTCCCTTTTCTAGATCAAATCCAAATCATCGTCCCAAGCGACGAGTCCACCCACGGGCTCCCCTAATGGCATCGCGCGGAGGTCGTCGAAGCGCCCGGTATCTGCTCCGTCTGAGATGGCGGCAGAATAGCCTTCAGCCGCAATAAGCTCAGCTCGCGTCCCAAAGTTTCCATAACATCGAAGATCGGAGGCGATACCGTCGCACCGGTGAGGGCGGCGCGCATCGGCTGAGCCAGATCTCCCAGCTTGAGCGGTGGCTCCTCCGTCGCTTTCGCCACGTGCGTGCGCACGACCGCCTCGAGTGAAGCCGCCGTCCAGTCCTCCAGGCCTTCCAGAGCCGGCAGCAGCCGGCTCACACGCTCGATCGCTGTGCTGCCCAGGACGGCACGAGCCTTCGCGGTCGTCTCCGGCACGCCGTCGTCCACATAGAACACGGCGTTCTCGGCGAGTTCCGCGATGGTTTTCGCCCGTTCGCGAAGGCCGGGCAGGCCGCGCCTCAACCGGATGCGGGCAGCGGCCGAGGCAGGACGGCCCCGCCGCTGCTCGATGGCGGCTTCTACCAGCTTTGCCAGCCTCTCGGGCTCGGCGCGGCGCAGGTAATGGGCATTCAGGTGATCCAGCTTGGCGAAATCGAAACGAGCCGGAGACCGGCCAACAGCGGCCAAATCAAACCAGGCGATCGCCTGATCGCGATCGATGATCTCGTCGTCGCCGTGGCTCCAGCCGAGGCGCAGAAGATAATTGCATAACGCCTCCGGCAGATAGCCCATGTCGCGGTAGGCATCGACGCCGAGCGCCCCGTGCCGCTTCGACAACTTTGCCCCATCCGGCCCGTGGATCAATGGCACATGGGCAAATTCCGGAGGCGACCAGCCGAGGGCCCGGTAGAGCTGGTACTGCCGGAAGGTGTTGGAGAGGTGGTCATCGCCTCGGATCACGTGGGTTACGCCCATATCGTGGTCGTCGACGACGACCGCCAACATGTAAGTGGGAGTGCCATCGGCTCTTAACAGGACCATATCGTCAAGCTGCTCGTCCGCGACGGTGACATCCCCCTGGACCAGATCGTGGATTTGGGTCTGGCTTCCGGATGGTGCGCGCAGCCGGATCACGGGCGCGACGCCCTGCGGCGCCTCCGACGGGTCCCGGTCGCGCCAGCGTCCGTCATAGCGGAAAGGCCGGCCCTCGGCCTTAGCGCGGTCGCGCATTGCCGCCAGTTCCTCGACCGATGCCCAGCAGCGGTACGCATGGCCCGTCTCCAGCAGGCGATGTGCCGCCGCCATATGGTTCGGCGCGCGGGCGGACTGCATCACCGCTTCACCATCCCAATCCAGGCCCAGCCAGCGCAGGCCCTCGAAAATGGCGTCGACCGCCGCTTTTGTTGATCGCAAGTGGTCGGTGTCTTCGACCCTTAACAGGAACCGACCCCCACGGCTGCGGGCGTAGAGCCAGTTGAACAGAGCGGTGCGGGCCCCCCCGATATGCAGAAAGCCCGTGGGGGAGGGGGCAAAGCGGGTAATGACGGACATCCAGCCTGCGAGTGTCGGTGAATCCAGTGTGACCGAAGCGCACGTCTATCATATTTCGCGATGCCTGGCACATCGACAAGTCCCTCGCAACGTTGAAGGGCTCACTGCTTCCGATCAGAAAGGAGAGCGGCGCGACGTGGAAGGTGGGCGCCCAGATTATGTACCCCAAATAGGTCATATGCGCTCCATATCGCTGTTAAAAAAATAATATTTTTCTGGCATCTCGTTCGTGTATGCTGCGGTTATATACCTCATATGAGGGTTTCTTTGGCGGTTCCGGCCGTTTGCCGTGTGTCTCCATGGCGGCCGCGCGATTCAGTTTTTTTGGCAGGGGAGGTTTGATGAAGGTTTACGACAGAGAGCGTTCCATGCTTCGGGAGAGGTGTTCCACGGGGAGCCATCGTCCGTCTTCGCCGCTGCCGATCCGTCCTCGACGGCAAAGTGTGAAGGAATAGTTAGTGAAATCAAGACGATAGAGGCGGACCAGCAGTCTGACGTGATCGTAAGACTGACTTGACTCACAATCCGACGATGAGACGGGGAAGACGATGGAAAACGAGCCAATTACCCTAGACCGGCGCGGCCGCTCGCTCAGGCCGGTGGTCACCCTAGCCGCGGAGATGCCACAGCACCAGCGGCCGGGAGGAGGGGACTCGGAGCCCCCGCCTTTTCTGTTAGATGAGATTGCACGCGAGGAGTGGGCTCGCGTCTCCGCAGTCTTGCCAAACGAAGCCACCGCCTCGCTGGCTTCGCGAACGCTGCTCGCTGGTTACTGCAACGCTGTCGCTCGGGCGGTGCGTGCCGAACAGACGCTGGCCGCCGAGGGCCACTATTACCAGTCCACGACGGGCGGGGGAGCCGTTATCCGTCGGCGACATCCCGCCGTTCATGACGCCGAACAAGGTTGGGCATCAGCACGCCGACTCGCAAAACAGCTCGGTATCATAGGAGGCGCTGCCGTTGCGCAAAACCTGTCTGGAGCCCGACGCGGCCTTTTCAAATAATGACTACTGGTTCAGCGATCAGGAAGCCGAGCGCTCCACGTTTTTTCTGGAAGAGTTTTGCAGACACGTTAAGGGCCCGTTGGCAGGAGATACTCTCCGCCTGGAGCAGTGGCAGAGGAACCTGACGCGGGAGCTGTTCGGTTGGAAAAGACAGAACGGCACCCGCCGCTTCCGTTACGTTTGGATCGAGGCGCCATGCAAGGCGGGGAAGACAACCTTCCTGGCTTCCCTGGGGCTCTACATGCTGGTCGTCGATCCGGAGCCGGGTGCTGAAATCGTCATTGCCGCGGGAAACACCGAGCACGCCAGCGTGTGCTTTAACATCGCTCGGGAAATGGTGCTGCGCGACCCGGATCTGTCAACGGTGTGCCGCATCTACCGCAATCGCCTCGTTTACAAGGACGCCCACCTGCGCGCCATCTCGTCGCGTCAGGAAGCTGTCAGCGGCAGCAATATTTCCTGTCTGCTGTTCGACGACGTCTTTCTTCAGCCGTCCCGGGAGTTGCATGACAGACTCATCACCAGCATGGCCGCCCGCTCGCAGCCACTGACCCTGTACGCGACGGCGGCGGGTTCGGACCGGACATTGCTTGCCTGGGAACTTCATGATTATGCAAGCAGGATCCGGTCCGGACTTATCGACGACCCGGCGTGGCTGGTGCAGATCTTTGGCGCGCCGGCGGACGCTGACTGGCGGGATCCGCAGGTCTGGCGTGATGCACATCCCGGCATCGGCGTGAGTGTTTCGGAGGAGTTCATCGCTGGAGAATTCCGGCGGGCACAGCAGACGCCTGGCTTCGCCGGCACCTTCCGCCAGCTCTATCTCAATATGTGGGGTCAGGAGCGCGTTCGCTGGCTAGACATGGACAGTTGGGACGCGTGTGACGGACGGCCCCTCAATCTCGCCGAACTGGCGGGCCGGGAATGCCACGCCGGGCTCGATCTCAGCACAACGACCGACCTGACTGCATTGGTCCTCGTGTTCCGCGATGATGACGGCGGATACACTGTCCTTCCCTATGCGTTCTGCCCGGCGGAGACAATCCGGCAGCGGCAGCGCCGGGATCGCGTGGACTACGCTTCCTGGCTTGAACAGGGGTATCTTATCCCCACGGAAGGCAACACTGTGGATCATGCGGTGATCCGCCGGAAAATTCTGGAAATCGGTCGCCAGTTCCGCTTGCGTGAGCTTGCCTACGATCGCTGGAACTCGTCGATGCTGGTCAATCAGCTGATCAACGATGGCGTCAACTGTGTCCCGGTCGCCCAGAGCAACAGTGCGATGAATGCTCCAGCGCGCGAGATGGAGCGGGTGATTGCCGACAAACACTTGCGGCATGGCGGACACCCGGTTTTGCGCTGGTGCGCGGCCAACGCGATCGCCCACGTCGATGCCACCGGAGATATCCGTCCGAGCAAGAGCAAAAGCGCGGAGCGCATCGACCTTGTGGTGGCCCTGCTCATGGGCATCTCCCGACACCTCATCGGACCGCGTACGCGCCCGGCGCGACGCCAGCTCTCCGTCCTGGGTTGGCCGGATGAGACAATGGCCGGCCGCAAGAAATTAAAGAACGTATAATATGTATTATGAAAAATTTCGGATAAGCCCGACGCATCAACCCGTTACCGGCCTGCCGTCGCTGCCCAGGTTTGCCTTTGAAAACAACCGCCGGAAGTTGGCGCCCGTCGCTCTTTCCATGACCGCCGCCGGCACATCCCGGCAAGCGGCCAGCGCCGCCAGCGTATGGCCGACGAAGCTCGGTTCGTTGCGCCGCCCGCGCATCGGCACCGGCGCAAGATAAGGCGCGTCCGTCTCGACCAGCAGGCGGTCCTCCGGCAGCCCCGACGCGATTGCACGCAAGGCGTCGCTCTTCTTGAACGTCAGGATGCCGGAAAACGAAATGTGCATCCCCAGGCGGACAGCTGTCGCGGCTAGCGGCTGGCCGGAGCTGAAACAATGCAGGACGCCGCCGAACCCGCCCGTCGCGTGTTCCTCGACGAGAATGCCCGCCATCGTCTCGTCGGCGTCCCGCGTATGCACCACCAGCGGCAATCCTGCTTCTCGTGCTGCCCGAATGTGCTCCCGAAACACAGCGATCTGAACGTCGTGCGGGCTCCTGTTATAGTAGAAGTCGAGGCCGCACTCGCCGATGCCAACCACTTTCGGATGCGCGGCCAGCCGAACCAGCTCAGCGGCTGTCACCATCGCGCCCTCCGCCGCATCATGGGGATGCACCCCAACCGTGCAGAACACCATGGGGTGCCGCTCCGCGATCTCGATCAGCCGGGGAAATCCCGCGAGCGAGGTCGAGATGGTGAGCATGGCGACCACGCCGGCATTCCGCGCCCGGTCGACGACGGCGCCGATTTCTCCTTCGAAATCGGCGTGATCCAGATGGCAGTGGCTATCAATCAGCATGAGCGATGCGGTCTCACGATGCAGGGGCGCGACCGTCCTCGATGAACCTCGGGAAGACACCCACGGGGTTCGGTACCGGCAGATCCGACAATAGCACCCCCTCGGCCGCGATCGTCTCGAACCCCCGCGACTCCGCCGGAACGCCCAGCTGATCGAGCATTCGTCCCGCCGAGTCAGGCATGAAGGGCTGCGCCAGGGTGGCAAGCCTCCTGATTGTCTCCGCCGCCACATAGAGCACGGTTCGCATTCGCTCCGGATCCGTCTTGCGCAAGGTCCATGGTGCCTGCTTGGCCACATAACCGTTGGCGGCGGCAATGACCTCCCAGATTTCGACCAGGGTGCTGTGCAGCACCTGCCGGTCGAGCAAAGTCCGCACCCGGTCGAGCAGCGGACCCGCGGCGCTCTCCAGCAACGAACTATCGTCTGATGACAGGGCATTGGGTGCCGGAATTCGTCCGTCGCAATAGCGGCTGATCATCGACAGAACGCGCTGCGCAAGATTGCCGAAGTCGTTGGCCAGATCCCCGTTGATCCGTCCCACCATGGCCTTGTGGGAGAAATCGCCATCCTGGCCGAACGGAACTTCGCGCAGCATGAAGTAGCGAACCGCATCGAGGCCATAGCGATCCACCAGTTCCTTCGGATCGATGACGTTACCGAGCGACTTCGAAATCTTCTGCCCCTCGTTGGTCCACCAGCCGTGGGCAAAGACCCGCCGTGGCGGCTCAAGGCCGGCCGCCATCAGCAACGCCGGCCAGTAGACCGCATGAAAGCGCAGGATGTCCTTTCCGACCATATGCAGGTCTGCCGGCCACCACTTGCGGAAGCCCTCGCTTTCGGTGTCCGGAAAGCCGGCCGCGGTGAGATAGTTGGTCAGCGCATCGACCCAGACGTACATCACGTGCGCGGGATCGCCCGGCACCGGAACACCCCAGTCGAACGTGGTTCGGGAAATCGAAAGATCCTGCAGACCCCCCGCGACAAAACTGACCACCTCGTTGCGGCGCGAAATCGGCAGAATGAAATCCGGGTTGGCCTCGTAGAAGCGAAGCAGGCGGTCCGCCCAGGCTGACAGCCGGAAAAAATAGCTGGGCTCCTCGACCCACTCGACCGGCGCACCGGTGGGCGCGAGGCGCCCCCCGCGCCCGTCCGCGACAAGTTCGCTTTCCGCATAGAAAGCTTCGTCGCGCACGGCGTACCAGCCACCGTACGTCTCCAGATAAATCTCGCCGCGTTCCACCAGCCGCTCCCACAGAACGGTGCAGGCCCGCTTGTGCCGCTCTTCCGTCGTGCGGATGAAATCGTCGTTCGAAAACTTCATCAGGGCGGCCAGTTCCCTGAAATTCTGCGACACGCGGTCGGCAAATTCCTGGGGACCGATACCCGCGGCCGCAGCCGCTTTCTGAACTTTCTGCCCGTGCTCGTCCGTGCCCGTCAAGAACCGGACGTCCCACCCGTCCAGCCTCTTGAAGCGGGCAATGACGTCGCAGGCGAGCGTGGTGTACATGTGCCCGATATGCGGCACATCGTTGACATAGTAGATCGGCGTCGTGATGTAGAAACGGGAGTTGCCGGCCATCGGGAGAATTCAGTTTAAAAAGGAACGACCCACTCTCAATGCGGTATCTGGCGAAGTTCAGACCGCACGTTGAGAAACAGTGTGGTCAACGTCTGCTTGCGATCCAGATTGCCGGCTGCCGCCTGGGTGGTCAGGTGGTGTGACTTGTCCCACACCTTCAGCCATCGATCAAGGGGAGCGGCGCAGGCCAGACGCCGGACGATCGCCTGGTCTCCGTCGCCCAGTCCCGGGAGCGGCGCCTCCAGTTTGTCGCTCCCACCAGCGGCCGCGGTGCGCACCAGCGCCCGCAGCCACCATGACAGCAGATGCGAGATCGTGCGGAAGCTCTCCGGATCTGCGCCGGCCGGCGGCTCCGCGGCAAGCGCCAGGAGAGGGCGATCGTCTCCGTCGGCCAGGGCGGCAAACATCGTGGCAAGCCTCTGCCAGGTCGCGGGCGCATGGGTGTCTGCGAGTTCGAGGGCGGATCCAATGCTGCCCTCGGCCAGCGCCGCCAACACCGTCCGGCCGGATGGCCCGATGTCAGGCCGATACCGGACAATCAGTTGGTCGAGCGCGTCGGCCGGGAGCGGCTGAAGGACAACACGCCGGCACCGGGAGCGCACCGTCGCGGGCATCAGGCCCGGCTGGTGCGCGACGAGCAGGATCAGTGACTTTTCCCCCGGCTCCTCCAGAATCTTCAGCAGCGCATTCGCAGCATTGCGGTTCATTTCGTCGGCCGCATCCACCACGACCACCCGCCAGCCGCCTTGCGCCGGCGAGGCCGCGAGAAACGCGCCGATCCGGCGGACGTCATCAACAACGATCTCGCTGAGCGATCGGCCCCGCTTCTCGTCGAACCGTCGCTCGACCGTCAGCAGGTCGGGATGCCCTGAAGAGGCGACCCAGCGGAAGGTCTGGTCTTCCGGTTCCAGGACGGGCGCGGTGCTTGGGGGCGGTGCCCCCAGCAGGTTCGCTTGGTCCCCCTGCCCCCCTGTTGCCGCCGTGCCGCGCAGAAGCGTGCGGGCAATGCGAAAGGCCCAGGTTGCCTTGCCGATGCCTCGGGGCCCGCAGATCAGCAGCGCATGGCCAAGCCGGTCTTCCTCGATCCAGCGGGCGATTTCCGCTTCGGTGCGCTCGTGCCCGAGCAAAAAGGGATTGGCTCTTGGAGGAGGGACGGCCTGGGGCGGCGGTTGCTTGTCAGCCATGTCTCACGACCGGAGACGCGCACCGAGACGCCGCTCGACGGCAGCGAAGACCGCGCTCTCGACCGCCTCGACGGAACCCGCGGCGTCAATCACCGTGTATCGCTCGCCACCGCGCGCTGCGATATCCCGAAAGGCGGCCCGGACCCGTTGGTGAAACGCCAATTCCAGCCGCTCATAGCAGTCGGCACGGCCGGCGCGCCGAGCGGCGCGGTCCAGCCCAACTGTCGGATCGATGTCCAGGACCAGCGCCAGATCGGGCTCCAGGTTGCCGACGACCAGCCGGCGCAAGGACCGCAGCAGCTCGGGGTCGAGAGTCAATCCGGCCCCCTGGTACGCCTCCGTGGAGTCGGCAAAGCGGTCGCAGATGACCCAGCTGCCGGCTGCGAGTGCCGGCGCGATGACCTTTCTGATGTGCTCCGCGCGGGCGGCATAGTGAAGCAGCGCCTGGGCCTCCGGCTCCCATCCGCCTGGTGGCGGCGCTTCCAGCAGCAACTGCCGAAGCTGTTCGGCGCCAGGCGATCCGCCGGGTTCCCGGCTCAGAATGACCGCCCTGCCCGTCCGCTCCAGGGCCAAGGCGAGGCGCCGTGCCTGGGTCGATTTCCCAACCCCCTCCCCGCCCTCGAAGACGACGAAGGCCCCCCTCTCTTCCACAGCGCTGTCCCCGGCGAGTTCAGTTGACGGCGCGTTCAACAAGGCTGCCGAGGGCGGCCATCGCGCGCCCGAAGAATCCGAGTTCAGCGACGTTTGCTCCGGCCACAAGGGGGTAGGACACCTGCGGGATCCCCGGCGCCGTCACGGTGAGCGACCCGATTTTGGCACCTTTTGCGATCGGCGCGGGCACCGGACCATCGTAAACGGCGGACATCTTCAGATCAGCCAGGCCCTGCCGCGGTGCCGTGATCACGATATCCGTCGGAGACTGGAGCGGCACCGTTTCCGCGGCGCCCAGCCACACCTGCGCCGTCTCCACGGTCTCGCCCGCCCTGACCAGCGTGACGTTCTCGAAGGTGCGGAAGCCATAGTCCATCAGCCGTTCCGATTCCTCGGCGCGCGCCTGCATGCTCGGCAGCCCTGTTACCACCAGGATGAGACGGCGATCGCCCTGCTTGGCCGAAGCAGTCAGCCCGTAACCGGCCTCCCTGGTGTGTCCGGTTTTCAGCCCGTCTGCTCCGATATTCTTGTAAAGCAAGGGATTGCGGTTGCCCTGGGTGATGCCGTTATAGGTGAAGCTTTTCTCGCTATAGTAAGGATAATACTGGGGAAAGTCGGTGATCAGCCGCTTCGCAAGGACGGTCAGATCCCGAGCCGTCATAACATGGCCTTCGGCCGGCAACCCGGTGGTGTTCTTGAACACCGAATCCTTGAGGCCGATTTCCTTGGCAAGCTTGTTCATTTCGGCAACATAGGCCTCTTCGCTGCCCGAAACGCCCTCGGCGACAACGATGCAGGCGTCGTTTCCTGATTGCACGATAATGCCCTGGATCAGGTCCTCGACCTTGGCGCGCTCACCCAGCTTGAGGCACATGGTGGAGCCGTCGCTGACGCAACCGCCCGTGCGCCAGGCGTGCTCGCTCACCGGCAGCGTGTCGTCGAGCTTGATCTTGCCGTCGCGCAGTTTGGTGAACAGCAGGTACGCCGTCATGATCTTGCTCATCGATGCCGGTGGCATCGGGGTGTCGGGGTTTTTCTCAAACAGAACCGCCCCCGTGGTCGCGTCCACAAGGATGGTCTCCCGGGCAAGCGTCTCGATTGCCGCTGCCGGACGCGGTGCGGAAATTAGCACCGCCAGCGACAGGAGCAGCCCCGCGACGGTGGACCGGCTGCGAAATCCCACTTGATGCATGCCTCGGAGCCTTTCGTTCTTGCGTGATTGGTTCAGATGGTCGGCGTCTATCCGGCAGAGCGCACGGGATAAACCCAGAATTGGGTGGCAGCGCGCTTGCTATCTCACTCGCTGACGATCCGGCTGTCCTGGAAGCCCGCCCGCGTCACCGAGGCCAGCATGCGCTGTGCCTCCTCTTGGGACGAGAACGGGCCAACGCGGACACGCACGAGTTCGCGCCCACCAACAATCGAGGCGGCTGCCACCGTCGGGCCTAGCCCCGACAGCCGGCGCCGCGCCACTGCGGCCCGCCCGGGATCAGCAAACGCGCCAGCCTGGACCCAGCGGGCTGCCGAGCCGCCGATAGATCCCACGACGGGAGTAATTTCAGCCGTTTCGATCGGAGCCGGCGGCGAGGCGTCAGGAAGCGGGGAGACATCAGGCGCCGGTGCGTAGGCGTCGGCTACTGTATAATCGGCTACTGTATAAGAGGACGCATAGCCGGCAGAAACCGGCGAAGACTCCATCATCGGCGGAACCGCGCCGATTTCTTCGCCCATACTCGAAGCGGGTACCGGTGCCGCCGCCACCTCGGTGACCGGGACAGCCGCGGCAGAAGGAACCGCCAACCGCCCTGCCGCCCAAGCGACCTCCGAGGGAACGCCGAGGGCCGCAGCCAGCATCCGGCTTTCGTCTTCGACGATCTCGACGCGCACCCGGGTCGTTCCCTGGATATGGAAACCGAGCAGTTGGGAAGCCCGCCTTGAGACATCGATGATGCGGTCGCGGGCGAAGGGCCCTCGGTCGTTGACCTTCAGCTTGAGGCTGCGCCCGTTCTCCAGGTTGGTCACCTGAACAACGCACGGCATCGGCAGCGTCCGGTGCGCTGCCGTGAGATCGTTCATGTCATAGGTCTCGCCGTTCGCCGTGGTCTTGCCGTCGAAGCCGGGACCGTACCACGAGGCAACCCCCTCCTCGACATAATCATAATCCACACGAGGATAGTACCACACCCCTTTGATACTGTACGGTTTTCCAACCTTATAGCCACGCACTGCGGGGGTCGGCGCAGACCCGTCGGAGAGAGCCTCGCTGTTTTTTGATGTGCTTGAGCATCCGACCAGCAGGAGCGAGCCGCACATGGCGATGGCCAACCTCAGCCGCATGCTGTCCTCATTGGCCTGGTTGCGTCCGGAGTTGCTGCAGCAGGCCGGGATCCGGATAGCCATCAGCGGGAATGGCGACACTGCGTTGAAACAGGCGTATTGCCCGGCGCGTCTTTTCGCCGACAACGCCATCCGGCTCGCCGGCCTCGAAGCCCAGGGTCGTCAGGCGCGACTGCAGCTCGACGACGTCCCAGCGGCTGAGCGGGACCTCTTCTCCCCAGCGCTGCGCCACCAGCGGCCCACTGCCGGCGATGCGATCCGACAGCAGACCGACCGCCAGGGCATACAGCACGGAATTGTTCCACTTCAGAATAACGCGGAAGTTGGGCTGCACGAGAAAGGCAGGACCGTTGATTCCGGCGGGAAGCAGGATCGATCCCGGCTGATCGGAATCGGGGAGATCGGATCCGTCGGCTTGGCGGACACCCATGGCTCGCCACGCCCGCAAGGGCTTCTCCACCTCCAGGCCCGCCTCAAGATAATCGAAGTTTTCGGAGAGACGAACTTCCTGCCCCCAGCTTTCCCGGGCGTCCCAGCCACTGGCGTGAAGGTAGTTGGCGGCGGATGCGAAGACGTCCGCGAGGCTTTCGCTCAGGTCACGATGCCCGTCGCCGTCGAAGTCAACGGCATAGGCCCGCATCGTCGTCGGAATAAACTGCGGCTGACCGATTGCGCCCGCCCACGAACCGCGCACGTCCGGGGGCAAATCACCCCGTTCAATCAACTCCAGCGCCGCGAACAGCTGCTGCCGGAAGAATCCGCTGCGCCGCGAATCAAAGGCCAGGGTTGCGACCGCTGATACCAAGTCGAAATCACCCTGGATGCGACCATAATCGCTTTCAAGTCCCCACAGGGCGATCAGGATTTGCGGCGGGACCTTCCATCTCATCTGGATCTGGTCGAGCAGCGGTCCGTATGCGGCCAGATAGCTACGCCCCTGGGCGACCCGGCTTTCGGTAACCCGAGCTTCCGTGTACCGCCAGAATGTCTGGGTGAGCTCGGGCTGCCGCCGGTCCAATTCGATTACCCGGTCAACATAGCGAACATCGGACAGCGCGAACACCACGCCGGGGGAAGTCAGACCTCTCTGCTCTGCCTCGGCCCTAAGCTGGCCAACCCAATTGTCAAATTCATCGTTTTGCGCGCGCAGCATTCCCACGCTGCCAAGAAAGACAACTGCGACTAAGAGTGCGAGGCCGCACAGCGCGCAGCGGCGGCAAGAAGCCAAACTAACCATCCGTCTCCTGCCCGGATGAATTTCCTTTGTCTGCCACAAACGATCCCAGGAAACAATCGCCGGCGGCTTGCTCCTGCCGGGAGCGATCTTCCGCCTCCGTTGAAAATCATTGTATCTGAAGGTACTGCCAATCAACCGTAAATTATCGGCCGAGTGACCGGGACTGGCGGAATTTCCGATTGTGGCCGAATTGGGGCAAAAACTTTTTTGCCTGCGACACGTCGTAATGCCGATTTTGCCGAATCGCAGGCCCCCTGCCGGTCCTCGCGTGCCGTAAGGGGCGGCTAGAGAGGGCTTGCCGTAATCTGCTGAACCACAAACCCTTCCTCGGGCGGAAACCGTTCAGCGATGAGCGACCATGCCTCCGACTCGTCACGGGCGACGACATCGCGAAGTTGCGGCTCCGCCCAATGACGGTCGAAAAACGAATGCCGCTGTTTCTTCGTCAGCAGACTCCTCACTTGGGAGTTGTAAAGCTGAACATGAAAAACTCGATACCCGGTGTTTGGCAGGTGCAGCATTCACCCGACCCTTGTTACCTTCGCGCTGAAGCGCGGTTTCTTCGATGGGTCATCCCACGATGGAGCGCTTTGTTGGCTTCGACGATCCGCCTAAAATTTAACCACAAGCTTCTATCGAGGGCAAAATATTTTTCGCGCGACAGTACGCATTTTTTTTCCCGGCAGCGGATCGGCGGGCGATGCCTGTGGTCGCGACACCGCATTTGCGGTTGAGAATCCGAAGCATGCGCAAAAATCAAGGCAAAGACCGGCATCAACCAGCGCGTTATTGCAATTTGCCTTATGTCGACGATCCCGTCAATTAGCCGTCTCTAGCAACGCGAATCGCACCGGCATAATTTCCTTCACTGAAATTCGCCCCTGAGCCGACTTCTCAACAAGAGTCAGCACCTGCGCCTCCGGCACACCCGTCGGGACGACCATCTTTCCACCTGGTCTGAGCTGCTGCAACAAAGCGCCTGGAATAAGCTCCGACGCCGCACAGACTAGAACGCGGTCGAACGGCGCATGTTCCGGCCAGCCGAACTCGCCGTTCCCCACTTTGAGCGCCACCTCCGAAAACCCGAGACTGGAGAGCTTGCGCCGGGCCGCCGCAGCCAGCTCCTCGACCACTTCGACCGAAAAGACGCGTGCTGCGAGAGACGCGAGAATTGCGGCATGGTAGCCAAGTCCGGTGCCGACTTCGAGAACGCTATGTTCCGGCTGGATGTCCAGCAGGTCGGTCATCAGAGCCACGATGAACGGCTGCGAGATCGTCTTGCTGTGGCCAATCGGCAGGGGTTGATCCGAGTACGCGTACGCGATCAGCTCAGCAGGCACGAACTCGTGTCTTGGCACACAGCCCATGGCGTCCAAAATGCGCGGCGCGAGCGTCTCCTTGCCGATCTGCTCTTGCGCATGGACGGCATGGGCCCCGATGATCTCCACCATTTGCTGCCGCATCACCGCCAACAAATCGTCGTTCATGCGCCGCCTTCCTTCCACCGACGCGAGATTGTCATGCTCGGACGTCTCATCGTAGAGAACGGTCTCTCTGCCAGATGATATATGATGCCAGTCCGGTTGGAATTGATGTTCACGGCATTGCGATGACAAAGTGCGGCAAGAATAGTTTTTGCCAACGCCCCGTGCGCGCGCTCGTGGCCGTAGTCCTGCTGCTGGCAACGGGACTCCTCACCGGCTGTGGAGAAGACAACAACCTACTGTCCCGCCTTCTGCTGAAGTCTGATGACATCATTGTAGAGCGGCGCCCCGATGCAGCGTACGACAAGTTGTTTCCATACTATGTCGAACTTTGCACCATCAGCCGGTTCAGTCGCAAGGACGGCCGCCGAGGCAATCCGTTCGGTCATACCCTCATGTATATCAAGGGGGCCTGCAAGGACGAGAATGCACCCTTCCCGCAATTGCGGCGCTGTCAACGAGTCGCAACCTCGCTGGACGATCCGGAACATGGCGTGGGCGTGAGTGTTGGCCGCTGGCTAAGAAACGTGAACTGGATTGCCGTCCCCGGCCACGAGCTGGTTTTCACCGGCAATCTCAAGCCGGGCGAACGGCTGACCCGCGAACATTTCGACCAAACGGTCAGGCTCGCCATCGAGCGCGGTGTTTATGACGGCGTCGAACTTCACCCAGGCTGGAAATCATCCCCCGGCTCAACGCTTGAAGAATACGTCGCAAATCATTCAATTACGGCTGATTTCGCGCTTCAGTTTGCCCGCAACGTGTTTTGCGCGCGCGTTCCCGTCACCGAACCGGTCCTGAACGAAGTCATCGCCTTTCTCAATGACAAGAACCTGGAGTACGCGACCGGAAAGGCTGACTACAATTGGAGCCTGCTTGCGAACAATTGCGTGCATACCGTGCGTAACGCCTTGGCAGCAGCCAATATTACCTCTCCGATCTCCGTTCTGGGTGTCAAGATCCGTCATCTTTTCAACTTGGCGGTGCCGGCCAACGAGTTTGTCAATCTGGCGCTGGAAACCTCGGAAGGCCCTCTTGAGGACTATCGGGAGATCCAGGCCGACGATCCGGCCCGCGATGCCCTTCACGACTTTCACTGGCTTCCCACCCGACAGGGCGCGCTGTTGAAGACGCTGCCGGTGCACGAGCCGAACGATATCTACAACACCGGGTTTCAGCTGTTCACCGTGCAGTCTCCGCTGACGATGGCGAAAACCTCCAATGCCGTCCGACTGCTTTCGGAGGCGCCGAATGTCGATCTGCGGCTGAACCTGGAGCGGTTTCGCGACCGCTATGACGCGATCCTGGCGGCTCATGACGACACGGCGGAGAGGATTGAGAGTGTCCGCGGCTCGCCCTACCGCCGGATCGAGCGCCTTCACCATGACTACATCGAAGCGCAACGGCAGGATGTGCAAAAGCTTCTCGACCAGCTGGACGAGATCGAACGGCAACGCAAGGACGGGTCCGAGGCCGACCCGAAGCCGCTCACTCTCCGCGAAGGAGTGAACTGAACCCAAGACGGGCGGCGCTTGGGGCGCCGAGAAGCTCCCGCATGTATTGCCGGCTGCGGGGGGCGGGCGCGCCCTTCACGCCGCCGAGGGCCGGCGGAGCCCCCGCGCCGAACAGTTCATTTAGCAGCAAGTGCAACCCCGCGAGATCGTCGACATCGTACCAGGTCGGCAGCCGCGTTACCGGCAGTCGCAGCGTCGCAGCAGCGCGCAGGGTCTGCTGAAACACGGCCGGGGTGCTCCAGGCGATGTTGCGAAACACCTGCGCGTGAGGCCGCTTCAGACCAATCAGATAATAGCCGCCGTCAATGGCGGGTCCGAGCACCAGACGGTCGCCAGGCCGCGTCAACGCGGCGGCAGCCGCCTCGAGAACGGCTCCCGGCAACGTCGGGCTATCGGAATTGAGCAGGCATACGCCGGCGTGACCGCTGTCAAACAGGTCGTGGGCAGCGGCGATCAGGCGAGCATCGAGATTCTCGCCGCGCTGCGCCAGCAAGGAGAAGCCAGCCGGCAGCAAGCCATCGAACGCCGATTCGGCGCCGGCTGGCGTGTAGACTGCCAGGCCGCGCGCAGCCACGGTGGCCGGGAGGCCGGCGATGACAGCGGCGACGTCGGCAATAAAGCAACCGGACAGTGCCGCCGCCTCCTCGCCGGTCAGGGGAGGAGTCAGGCGGGTCTTGCTCGCTCCCGCCTTGGGGGCTTTGCACATGATCCCGAAAGCGACGCTATCGGCTGTCATCCAGCCGCCCGTTGGTGAGCGGGAGAGACGCCGGCGTCGTCTCAAGCCCAGATGCGGAAGTCGAGTTGGCTGAAGATGTTGTCCATCGTCTCCAGGGCGCCAAGGCGCTGTTCGTCAACCTTGCCGCCCTCGACGTCGTCGGCCAGCGCGTGGAAGCGGGCGAGGTGATCACGCACCCGACCCTCCGCGTACTCCACGCTGGTCCCGGTCTTCATGATGAAGGGCCAATCCGAAGCCTGAGCCAGCAGGAGCGAACGTCCGGCCTGTGCAAGTGCCCGATCGACCAGCGAGCGGCGCTCCACCTCGCTATGCTTTCGGGCGAGTTCATGCATGCGGCCCGCGGCATCGTGCAGATGACGGTAAATCCAGTCGTTGCCTGGATTGAGCCAGAAGGAACTATAGCCTTTCTCACCCCAGCTTGCCGCCGACGGTCGCGTCTGCTGTGGCGTGCCGTGGCGCGCGAGGTACTGACCCGGCGTAACCAGCTCCACCGTCTGCTGGTCATAGACCAGCTTGCGGATGAGGTAGTCGAGCCACTGCGGACCCTCGAACCACCAGTGTCCGAACAACTCCGCGTCGTAAAGAGCGGTGATGATCGGCGGCCGGTTCATGTACGGCGCACACCGCTGCACCATCTGGATCTGCCGGTTGAGGAAGTCCTCGGCATGAGCGTCGGCTCGCGCCCGCGCCTTTTCCGGCTCGTACAACTGCTTGTCGTCGGTCCGGCCGGTGATGCGGTGATACTTGAAGCCGGTGAAGACGCGCGTTTCATGATCAAGGATGAACGGCCGGATGTACTCGAAGTCCAGATCGAAGCCGATATCCCGAAAGAAGTCGCGATAGAAGGGATCGCCGGGATAGCCCTCCTCAGCGCTCCACACCAGGCGCGAAGTTGCCGGGTCGCGTCCGAAAGCGGCCGTCCCGTCATCGCAGCCCAGCGGAGCGAAATAGCCGTACTGCGGCTTTACCTCCGCGTTCATGATCGCATGCGTATCGACGAAAAAGTACCGGGCGCCAGCCTCCGCGACCAGTTGCTCCAGTCCGGGGTAATAGCCGCATTCGGGTAACCAGAACCCTGCGACCTGCCGGCCGAAGGTCTCGCGATAGACATCCGCCGCGACCTGCAGTTGCGCACGCACGGCGGACGGCTGCGTCTTCAGGATGGGCAAGAACCCGTGCGTCGCCGCGGCGGTGATGATCTCCAGGACTCCCTTGTCCTGCAGCCGGCGGAAGACACCGATCAGATCGCGTTGGCAGGTATCCTCGAAATACTCTCTCGTTTCATAAAGCAGGCCGCGATACATCCGCGCCACGTCCAGGCTGAGCGGCTTGCCCTGTGTGCGCAGAATTTCCTTGTCGCCCAAGGCCTCCATTTTTCCGAGATGCGCCAGGTAGCGTTCCTGGAGGAAGGGGTCGCGCAGCATGGCGATCAGCGGCGGCGAGATCGAGAGCGTCAGCCGGAACGGGACCCCGTCGGCGACAAGCCCTTCGAATACGCGCAAAAGCGGGATGTAGGTGTCCGTGATCGCCTCGAACAGCCAGGTCTCCTCGAGGAAGCTTTCGTACTCAGGATGCCGGACGAACGGCAGATGAGCATGGAGGACAAGAGCGAGATAACCCCGAGCCGCGGCCATGGGGCTTCCCTTCAGTTCGAGGTCTCGCCGTCGCCCTCGACGAGCAGCGACGACAGAAGGAGCGCGCCGTTGGGCAACGGCCTGGTAATGGAGAAACTGCCGTCGGGTCGCAACGCCACAGGCCGCCCGAACAACTGAAGCCGCGTTCCCGGACGAACGCGGCCGAAAATATGCAGTTCGGCGTTGATCTCGAACTCCACGGTTTCGCGCCCAAGGGCATAGCTGGAGAGAGTCAGCACGTTCTCCAGCGGCAAACCCGGCGGCTCGTCGGGAGCCGGTTCGCTTCCCTCTGGCACATGCGATCCCTGCGTCGCCGCGTTGGGTTCACCGTCTTCTGGTTTACCGTCTTCCCCGGCTTCCGCGGGCCCGCCGTGTTCTTCGGCAATGGGCGCGGCGTCCGCCGGTAGAAAACCGCCGATCAGTCCCTCCGGGACGTATTCCCCCGGTTCCGTGGGCGGAAGCGGAAAAGAAAGCCGAAGCATCTCGGGTGGCTCGGAGAGCGCCGCCGGGGTGCCCTGAACAGCGGGCGCCGCTGCTGGTGCATCGTCCCTGGGCGCATCTGAGCCTTCAAGGCGCAAGCCATCCACGGCTTCTCCGGACGAGGCAAGCGCGTCGTATGCTCCCACCTCGGTCGGTGGCTGCGGAAACGGAGGGCTGAATGGCTCGTGTCTCTCGGCCGTGCTAACCGGAGCGGTCGTCGTCGATACGGCCGAGGCGGGAGAGATCGTCGTGTCCGCGGCCGCGGCGGGCGGGCGGGCGGGCAACTGATCTGGCGGACCGATATTCGGCAGCCTGACCGTTGCGGGACCGGCCAGCAGCCGCAGGGTGCCGTCGGCTCCGCGCAAACCGAGCGTGCCGCTGTAGCCGCGCGGCTCGCCCCAGATGTCCACGTAGCGCCGTCCCTGCAAGCCGACCACCTCCACGTCGAAGGCGGTGGAGTCCCCGTCGCCGTCCGACTGGTCGATGCGCAGCACCATCGGTGCGTGCTCCCCCTCGACACCGAACTCGCGGCGTGCCTCCTCGATATCGTCGGCCGCGAGGTTCCAGAACGCATGCAGGTGCCTGGGATCAACGTCGATCAGAACCAATTGCGGCGTGCGCATCGGCCGCGGAAAGGCTGCGCGAACCTCTTCCGCCACCCTGCGCAAAAAGTCAGGCCCGGCTGTCTCTGCCGATGCTAGGCGTGCCGCGTTGACCGTATGCTCGGACGTCTTGGTTTCCGCCTGCAAAAAAACCTCCCGCTCGGTGCTCTCGCCATAGTCTGGCACCGCCCCTCCCCGATTGACGTTCTTTAAGTCCATGCAGATACACCTAATCGCCTCGTGTCGGCAATGTTCGCCGCGACAACCCGTGATGAAAGGCCTTTACCCACAGCGGATGGCGTCCCGCCCAAAAACCTGACCCCGATAAGGCTTGTAACGGCAATGCGTGCTCTTTCGTTCCTCCGTTGAAACTGCCAGAGTTGCTTCACCTGCTCGTTCGCCCGGAAGAGTCAGACTCATGATCCAAACCATCGAAATGAACGCCGGCCTGGAGCCGGGCCTGCGCTTTGCGTGCCTCCTGAATGGTGTCGGCGGCTGCTGCGATCTGGATTGGAAGGGCGTCGAGACATGGCGTCCAGAAGATGGCTTTCTCTGGATCCATCTGGAGCGCGACGTCCCCGAGGCCATTTCCTGGATCAACGAGCGGAGCGGTGTGGGTCCACTCGTTGCACAGGCGCTGTTGGATGAGGAATCCCGACCGACCGTCGAATCATTCGACGGCGCCCTGCTGCTGGTGCTGCGCGGCGTGAATCTGGCTACGAAGGACGAGGTGGAGCTCGTGCCCATCCACGTCTGGATCGACCAACATCGCGCCATCACGCTGCGCGACAAGCAGCACTCCCTGAGCGCGCTGCGGGATATCCGGATCGCATTGCAAGGCAGCAGGGGTCCGCGCCGGGCAGGTGGCCTGCTGGTCCAGATCTGCGAGAAGATCGTCCGCGACACCGGGCCCGGCATCGAACAGATGGACGACGAGGTGGAACAGCTTGAGGATCGTTTGTTGGAGAGGGTATCGTCCGATGCGCGTCGAACCCTCGCCGAGCTTCGGCGCCGCGCTGTTCATCTTCGTCGTTATCTCGGCCCGCAGAGGGAAGCTTTGATCCGCCTGCAAACCGAGGACACGCGGCTGCTCGACAGGAGCGACAGGTTGCGGCTGCGCTGTGTGATCGATAGCGTGATCCGCCACCTGGAGGACATGGACGCGCTCCGCGATCGGACGACCATCCTGCACGAAGATCTCGCTGCACAGGTCTCTGAGCGGATCGCGCTGACTTCCAACAGGTTGACGGCGGTGGCGGCGCTGTTGCTGCCGCCGAGCCTGGTGGCCGGCATGCTCGGTGCAAACATCGGAGGGATCCCCGGCCAGGAGAGTCCTATGGCGTTCTGGGAGATGAGCGCGGTCATGGTTTTCCTGATGCTTGTGCAGGGGCTCCTGCTCCGCCGGATCGGCTGGCTGTAGGCGCCATTGCCCATGGCTCCACGGTCTCCGCAGCACCTGGCCACCGGCAGGTTCGGTCGCCTCCGACACCCCGGGAGCGCATTTTCTCTTATGTGCCTGGTTTTCGGCGTCATCCTCACCGGGTGCCGGGATGAGCCGAGTGCTGCCCAAAGCCAGCCACCGCCGCCACCCGCGGTCATCGTTGCTCCGGTGCAGCGGGTCGATATCAATCCCAAGATCGAGTACGTCGGCCAGACGGTCGCTGTCGATACCGTGGACTTGCGCGCCCGCGTCCAGGCGACGCTGGTCCGCCGCGACTTCGTCGAAGGCGACGATGTCGCCGCCAACGCCCTGCTGTTCGGGCTGGAACGCGACCCTTTCGAGGCGGAGGTCGATGCCGCTGCGGCGAGGGTCGCCGAAGAGCGCGCCGCCGTCGTGCGGACTCGCCGTGACCTGGATAGAGCCCGCACCCTGTTCGGCCAGGGGAACGTCAGCCAGCAGACTCTCGATCGCGCGATTTCGGATCAGCAGCAGGCGGAGGCGCTGCTGCGGGGAAGCGAAGCCGAACTCCGGCAGGCGCAGATCAATCTCGCCTATACCAGCGTCACCGCGCCGTTCAACGGCCGGATCGGACGCTCCTTATATAGTGTTGGCCAGTGGGTCGGGCCGGACAGCGGCGTGCTCGCAACCCTCGTGAAGCTCGACCCGATCTATGTCGTCTTCAATGTCAGCGAACAGCGCTACCTGAATTACCGCCTGCGGGTCGAACAAGCGCTCCGCGAGGGGACCGCCAAGCCGCACTATGTGCCCCAGTTGCGGCTTTCGAACGGTGTCGACTACCGTCACGCAGGACGGCTGACGTTCGTCGATAACACCGTCGATCCGAGCACCGGGACAATTGCGGTGCGGGCGGAGTTTCCCAATCCTGAACGGCTGCTGGTTCCCGGCCTTTTCGTGACGGTCGTCCTTGAGCAGGCAGAAGCGAAACCAGCCCTGCTGATTCCGCAGGCGGCGGTTCAGGAAGACCAGGGGGGCCTTTTTGTGCTCGTGGTAGGCAACGACAACCTCGTGGAGGTCCGCCGCATCGAGGCGGGCGCTCGCCTCGGCGTCCGCTGGGAGGTCACGTCCGGGCTTGCCGAGGGCGAGCAGGTGATCTGGGAGGGCCTCCAGAAGGTGCGGCCGGGCGCCCAGGTTGCTCCGACGGTCAAGACCCCAGCGCTGCCGACGGGGTGACCGGATGCTGAGCACCTTCTTTATCGATCGGCCGAAGTTTGCCTTCGTGGTGTCGATTGTCATCACCATCGCGGGATTGATCTCGCTTACCACGCTGCCAATCGATCAGCTTCCCGACATTACCCCGCCGGTGGTGCAGGTCACGGCGTCCTATCCCGGGGCGAACGCCCAGGTGATCGAGGCGACCGTGGCGCAGCCGCTGGAGGAGCAGATCAACGGCGTCGAGGACATGATCTACCTGGCCTCGACGAGCGGAAACGACGGCACGCTGAACATGCAGGTGACCTTCGAGGTCGGGACCAAGGCCGACATCGCTCAGGTCAACGTGCAGAACCGCGTCGCTCTGGCGCAGCCGCGACTCCCCGAAGAAGTGGTTCGCCAGGGCATTTCGGTGCGCAAGCAGTCGACCAACCTGCTGCTGGTGATCAATCTCACCTCGCCGGGCGGCAGCCGGGACAGCCTCTATCTCAGCAACTACGCGACCATCAACCTCATCGACGCGCTATCCCGTGTCCCGGGCGTGGGCCAGGCCACCATCTTCGGTGCCCGGGACTACAGCATGCGGATGTGGCTCGACGCTGGGCGCATGGCCGGACTCGGCATTGACACGACGGATGTCGTAACCGCCGTCCGCGAGCAGAATGTGCAGGTCGCAGCCGGCCAGATCGGCGGGGCCCCCAGCGCGCCTGACCAACAGTTCCAATACACCATTCGGACCCTGGGCCGGCTCTCCGACGTGGCCGCATTCGAAAACATCATCGTCCGCGCCCGGCCCGACGGCTCGACGGTCCGAATCCGCGACATCGCGCGTGTCGAGCTTGGCGCCCGTAACTATGCATCTTTCGGCCTGCTCGACGGCAAGCCGTCGGCCAACATCGGCATCTATCAGCTGCCCGGCTCCAATGCCCTGGCGGTAGCCCAGCGGGTTCAGGCGGACGTCGAGCGTCTGTCACAACGCTTCCCACCGGACTTGAAAGCCAGCATCCTCTACGACACCACCCGCTTCGTCGACGAGTCCGTCCGGCGCGTTCTCACAACCCTGCTGGAAGCCCTGGTGCTCGTCGTTCTGGTCGTCTTCGTCTTTCTTCAGGATTGGCGCATGACGGTGATTCCGTCGATCGCCATTCCGGTTTCGCTGATCGGCACGTTCGCGGCGATGGGCGCGCTGGGGTTCAGCATCAATACCATCACGCTGTTCGGACTGGTGCTCTCCATCGGCATCGTGGTGGATGATGCGATCATCGTCGTTGAAAACGTGCAGAGGAAGCTGGCGCAAGGCCTTTCCCCTCGCGACGCGGCGGTTGCGGCGATGCGCGAGGTAACCGGGCCGATCATCGCAACATCGCTGGTGCTGCTGGCGGTGTTCGTTCCCGTCGGCTTCATCCCCGGCATCACCGGCAAGCTCTACCAGAATTTCGCCTTGACCATTGCCGTCGCGGTGCTGATTTCCACGATCAACGCGCTGACCCTCAGCCCCGCCTTGTGCGCCACGGTGCTGCGGCCGCACGTCACCGCTCATGGGCTGCTGTTCCGCGGCTTCAACCGGGGGTTCGAGGCCGTCCTTGCGCGCTATACATCCTGGGTGCGGGTGCTGGTCCGGCGCGTCGGCATCGTGATGGTCCTCTTCATCCTGCTCATCGCGGGCACGGTGTGGGGATTCCTCCGGCTGCCGACGGCGTTCCTTCCCGACGAGGACCAGGGCTACTTCTTTGTCAATGTCCAGCTGCCGCCGGCGGCAGCTCTCGCCCGCACCAGTGACGTCATGGACCAGGTGGGCCGGATCCTCACCGCCACGCCCGGCGTTCGCCACGCCGTTGCCATCGGCGGCTACAGCTTCCTCACCGGCACGGCCGCGTCAAACAGCGGTGTTCTTTTTGCTATCCTCGATCCGTGGTTCGAGAGAGGCACGCCCGACCTCGGCGTCCAGGGCATCCTGAAAGGGGTGCGCGGGAAACTCGCCGCCATTCCCGAAGCAACGGCAATCGCCTTTAATCCGCCCTCGATCCGGGGACTTGGCACCACCGGGGGCTTCGACTTCCAGCTTCAGGATCCTCGGGGAGGCAGTCCGCAGGAGCTTGCCGCCGCCTTGCGGGCGCTGATCATCGCCGCCAATCAGCAGCCGGAACTGCGCAACGTCTTTTCCACCTTCCAGGCCGACGTTCCGCAGATCTGGGTGGAAATCGACCGTGAGAAGGCGAAGAAACAGGGCGTCGCTCTTGATGATCTGTTCGCCACTCTCCAGACTCAGCTCGGATCCTTCTACGTAAATGATTTCAATAAGTTCGGTCGCGTTTATCGCGTAATACTTCAAGCTGAGCGCGATTTCCGGCAGCAGCCGGAGGACATCTTGCGCCTCTACGTGCGCAACGACCGGGGCGAGATGGTGCCCCTGCGCACGCTGGCCAGCCTCTCCTCCACCTTGGGTCCGGAAACAATCCGCCGCTACAATCTCTACCGGGCGGCGCAGGTCAACGGCGAGGCGGCGCTGCGCCACAGTTCCGGCGACGCGATTACAGCCATGGAGCGGGTGGCGGCACAGGTTCTGCCGGAAGGGATGGTTTACGAGTGGTCGGGCGTGACGCTGCAGGAACTGGAGGCCGGTCAGAAGGCGCCCATGCTGTTCGCTCTCGCCCTCCTGTTCGCCTACCTTTTTCTGGTCGCGCAATACGAAAGCTGGTCAATTCCGTTTTCGGTGATGCTGTCGGTGCCGATGGCAGCGCTCGGCGCGGTCGTAGGTCTCGCCGTCGCGGGACTGGCCAACGACATCTTCGCGCAGATCGGCATGGTGCTGCTGATCGCGCTGGCCGCCAAGAACGCCATCCTGATCGTCGAGTTCGCGCGCATCCGGCATAAAGGCGGCCTCGACGTGCGCGAAGCGGCCGTAGGCGCCGCCAACCTGCGGTTTCGCGCGATCATGATGACCGCGTTCTCCTTCATCCTCGGGGTCGTGCCCTTGCTGCTGGCCGGCGGCGCCGGTGCAGCCAGCCGGCGGTCGCTGGGCACAACGGTCTTCTCGGGAATGCTGGCGGCAACGGTGGTCGGAACGCTTTTCGTCCCCGTGTTCTACGTGGCGGTGCAGAACGGCGTGGAACGGTTCCTCAGGAGAAAGTCCACAAGGGACGCAGGGGTATCGGCGGCGGAGACGCCGCCAAGCAGCGGAACTAAATAAAAAGGCCGCCCCGGGGCGGCCTTTTTAATTCGAGTGACGTGGCGGGCTTATGCGGCCTGCAGGTTGACCGCCTTGGGACCGCGAGGATCGCGCTGCACCTCGAACTTGACGCGCTGGCCTTCAGAGAGGTAGCCCAGGCCCGAGCGCTCGACCGCGGAAACATGGACAAAGACGTCCTTCGAGCCGTCATCTGGCGCAATGAATCCGAAGCCCCGGGTGGTGTTGAAAAACTTCACGGTACCAGTCTGCATTTAGGCAAAGTCCTGACAGTTGATTGGCGCGGCAGCGCACGTGTCGCCGAGAGTGTGGAAGCCGTCACGAGCTTCGGGAAAGAAATCTTGCGGACGCCACTCGGGCGATCGAAGTCTGCCGGTGTCGAGCGGCCGTCACCGGCAGATATGGCAGAGGGGGCCGGGCGGCGCAAGCGGATCCCGACCACCCAGGGTTAGGCGCGGAATCTCCCTGGCGCCATTGCCATCCGTTCCCCCACCTGCGCGTGGGTTGAATTGCATCCAAACGCTATCGCCTTGCGCGGCCGGACGCCGCTTGCTTCTATCGGGCAAGCGGCTGGTCCTTATGCTGCTATAAAGCCCTCTCGTCCCGGCGCTGTGCTTCCGGCGCTCACTCCAACAACCTGCAGGGGAAACACCGGTCATGAGCATCGACCTTCCTGAATACGTGGATGGCCTGCCGAACATCGCCGGCCGCGAGAAGGACCTGGAGAAAGTGATTTCAGCGGCGGCTAAACGAGAGGTTTTCCGCCCCGAGGGCAAAATCGATTTCGGCCGGATCAAGTCGGCCTGCGCCGTTGCCCTGCACATGCACCAGCCGCTCATCCCGGCCGGCGGCTGGGACCTGAAGACCGCTGAGATCATCAGCAATCTCAAATACATGATGGACAACCAGGGGATCGGCGACAACCACAACGCCGGTGTTTTCGTCTGGTGCTACAAGCGGATGGGCGAGTTCGTCCCGCAGCTCATCGACGAAGGCAAGGAGCCGCGCGTCATGCTGGAGTATTCCGGCACGCTGTTCCACGGCATGCGGCAGATGGGCCTGCACGACGTCTTCGACGCACTCAAGCGGGCGACCTGCGATCCGGCCTATCGGCGCGGCGTCGAGTGGCTCGGCTGCCCGTGGGGACACGCCGTGGCGCCCAGCACTCCGGTCCAGGACTACCGGTTGCACGTCAAGGCTTGGCAGCAGCATTTCGCCGCCATCTTCGGCACCGAGGCGTTGGAGCGGGTGCGCGGCTTCTCGCCTTCCGAAATGGCGCTGCCGAACCATCCGGACGTGGCCTACGCCTTCGTCAAGACGCTGCGCGAGTGCGGTTTCACCTGGGTTCTGGTTCAGGAGCACACCGTCGAGCAGCCGGGAAATGGCCACGGCCCCGAGCAGAAGCACCTCCCCCATCGCCTCGTGTGCACCAGTTCCGACGGCGAGACCGCCGAGATCATCGCCCTCGTCAAGACCCAGGGGTCAGACACCAAGCTGGTGGCGCAGATGCAGCCCTTCTACGAGGCGAAGAGCCTCAACCGCTGGCAGCTTGCCGGCAAGAGCGTGCCGCCGCTGGTGACCCAGATCGCCGACGGCGAGAACGGCGGGGTGATGATGAACGAGTTCCCCGGCAAGTTCTTCGACACCGTCCGCGAGGCGTCGGGATCGGAGACGCCGTTCATGAACGGCACGGAGTACCTGGAATATCTGTTC